>Ga0316208_1000172_pt1 | contig 91881 bp, 101 predicted proteins | sample 3monopyrite_MG_FD_204944 | JGI IMG/M metagenome (GOLD analysis project Ga0316208, IMG submission 204944) | Microbial mat bacterial communities from mineral coupon in-situ incubated in ocean water Damariscotta River, Maine, United States -... | ecosystem: Environmental > Aquatic > Marine >... | reverse complement strand
TCAATTTTTTGCTTGTATTGGCTCTCTGGTCGGAGGAGTGGCAGAGTGGTTGAATGCACCGGTCTTGAAAACCGACGTAGGTGAAAGTCTACCGTGGGTTCGAATCCCACCTCCTCCGCCAGAGAAACTCTTTATGACATTGATATTGCTGATAAAACCTTGTTATTTCTTGGACCGCACCATACACTTACCCACACATTGAAATGCATTAAAGTATGCTTTGTCTTGAAGCCGCAGTAAGTGTGGCATTCGTTCTGGCGCTAGGGACACATCAAATTTCGTGGGTATCGTTCAGCAAAACTAATAAGGTGGGCCTGTATCTATTCTAGTTAAACATTTCCTTTGCCACCCCCCACCCCCCGGGGCACCCCGACCGACCCCGGAGTTTTCTGTAATGGACTGCCTCCGATAATTCCAATTTTTTATATTGACCATTTCATAGTATAATTTCATTTTACGAAGAGTGAGGCACCCCCCAATGCCATCCAAACGCCAAACAGAATTTCTTAACAAAGTTGTAGAAGCAGCTCGTTCAGTTCCGCCGCCCAAGCCTCGTGGATGCCCTACGCCGGACAACCTTACAAAAGCAGGTAGAGCCAAGGGCCTAAAAGCCATGCAGGAAGCCCCGCGGTGCCGCGCTAGGTGCCGAGATGGTCAAATGTGCCGCAACCCCTCAATGAGAGGCGCAACGAAGTGTGTGAGCCACGGGGGGCGCGTTCAAGTGCCAGCCCATCCACATAATATCCGCAGGTTTCTATCCGGAAGTATGCACCGGGCGGCACAGCAACAGGAAAATTACCTTCAGGATAAAAAAGCGTGGGACAAGCTGTCTTTTGAAGAACGCCGATGCTTCACCAATTCACTTCCTGAGGAAATTATCAATAATCCAAGAAAACTATATCGCAGCGCTTATCTGTTAAAAGAAGCCGAAGGCAGCAGTTTCATAGCTAGTTCTCGTGTTTGGGCAGGATTACGGTCGGGCGAGCTTCTTTAAATGGACTATCTTCACTGACGCCAAACAGATTGATGACTTACTCGTGAAGAACAACCGCTTCCGGCCCACGCACTAAATCGCTTCGCGATAGGGGCGCATGTGGCGGGTGTTGTGCTGGATAGGAATATGTTGCGCGGGTTTTGGTGTTGGGTGTGTGCTGTTGGTCGAGGTGATTTTGCCTCGATTGACAGAGGGTTTCCCCATGAACATTCAGCATTCGACACCAATTACACCACTTCGGGCACGCATGATTTCGGACATGACAGCCCGCAATCTTGGCCCGGCGTCTCAGACCAGTCACCTGCGCGCCTGCAAGCGGTTTGCGGCCTGGCTCGGGCGATCACCAGAAACGGCGAGCCCGGATGATGTGAAGCATTTCCAGCAGCATCTGATCGAGAGCGGCGTCAGCATTTGCACGCGCAATCAAACGATGACGGGTGTGAAGTTCCTGCTTCGCGTGACCCTGCGGCGTCATGATTTAGTCGCCGAGATTTTCCACCTCAAGGAACCTGTAAAGGTGCCGTTGGTGTTGAGCAAAAAGGAGATCAAGCGGATCCTGGCCATGGCCCCCAGCCAGAAGGCGAAGGTCATGTTGTCGCTGGCCTATGGGTGCGGCATGCGTGCTGGTGAGGTTGTGCGCTTGAAGGTTGGGGATATCGATAGCGCCCAACAGATCATCCGGATTGTTCAGGCAAAGGGCCGCAAAGACCGCAACGTCATGTTGCCGACGGACCTTTTGGATCTATTGCGCGATTGGTGGAAAGAACGACCCACCGGTCAGGATAAAGATGTGCCAGCGCCCGAACGTGTCCTCTTTCCCGGTTACCGCGGCAAACATCTTTCGGCGCGGCAAATATCGCGGCTGTTTAAAGAGACCGCGCGAGAAGCCGGGATCAACAAACCAGTTACGCTGCACACATTGCGCCATAGTTTTGCCACCCACCTGCTGGAACGCGGGGTCGATATCCGCGTCATTCAGGCGCTGCTGGGGCATGCCAAACTCACGACAACGGCGCGGTATGCCAGCGTGGCCACCGGTATGATCGCGGCGGTGGACAGCCCCCTAGATGATCTGAATGGGGCCAAGCGGAAGAAGGGCAAGCCTAAGCCTTCATAGGCCGCCATGTCCGGTCCATTACTGGAGGTCGCGGATATTTTCCGCGCCCATGGGGCCGTCTGGCGGGGGGTGAACGCAGGACACATCAGCCTGACCCAGCTCAAAGTGATGAGTTCAATTGAGCGTTGCCGCACAGCAGCGCTTGGCGGGCATGTCACACGTTGCGATGACTGCGCGTTTGAGCACATCGCGTACAACTCATGTCGCAACCGCCACTGCCCTAAATGCCAAGCGGGTGCGGCCAAGGCATGGTTGGCAGCACGTGAGGCTGAGCTGTTGCCGGTGCGGTATTTCCATCTTGTCTTCACCTTGCCCAAACCCATCGCCGACATCGCGCATCAAAACAAACGCGAGATCTACAACCTGCTGATGCGGGCAAGTGCTGACACGGTGATCAGGATCGCGGGTGACCCGAAGCATCTGGGTGCCAAGGTTGGGATCACGTCTGTGCTCCACACCTGGGGTTCAGCAATGACACATCACCCGCATGTCCACATGATCGTACCCGGCGGGAGCTTGTCGGCAGATGGCACCAAGTGGATCGCCTGCCGCAAGAACTTCTTCCTGTCCGTGCGTGTGCTGTCCCGCTTGTATCGGCGGCTCATTCTGGAAGGTCTGACCAAGCTGCACAAAGCCGGGAAGCTGCGCTTCTTCGGCGATCACGCTGACCTCACCGATCAAGATGCCTTCGACACCTTCCTCAAACCGCTGTGCAAAATCGACTGGGTCGTTTACGCCAAAGAACCCTTTGCAGGACCCAAATCCGTGCTGGCATATCTGTCGCGTTACACCCACAGGATCGCCATTTCCAACAGCCGCCTGATCCGTTTCGATGCGCACAGTGTCACCTTCCGCGTCAAAGACTACCGCCTTAAAGGCGCGGGCCGCCACACCACCATGACCTTGGCCATAAGTGAGTTCATCCGTCGGTTCCTGATCCACGTGCTGCCAAGAGGCCAGCACCGTATCCGTCACTACGGGTTCTTTGGAAACGGCAACCGTGCCGCCAATATCGCGAGGATCAGGCGGTTGCTCGGGGCCAAGACACCGGGCCCTGATCGCGCCAATGACGACAGCCCTGGCGATACTGATGAGCCGCCCCGTGTCCTCGCGCTGCCTTGCCCGTGTTGCGGTGGTCAACTGATCATCATCGACACAATCGCACCGGCACAGCACCCCAGAGCACCGCCAACAACCGCGAGAGCCGCCGCATGAAACGCGCGCCAAAAACCGATAATTGCAACCTCAGCCGTTCGCGACACCGCCCCCGGCCCAAGCGCCATGCTCAAATCCAGTTAATGACCCCGCAAAGGTCGCCAATCTCCAATGCCCAAAACGAAAAATCAGCAAAAAGATCGCAAAACGCCTGCTCAGGTAGCCTCAAAGCCTCCCAGACTCTCCTGCCAAAGAGCACAACCAAGGCACGCCTCCACTGCAAATCCCCATAGCCACAACCGATCCACCAAGACCAACCCCGCGATTTCCCGCTTGAGCGCTTCTCCGACGCCAGGCAACGTTCCGCGCCATTCAAACGTCGCGCGTGGCGTCCGAGAAACCCGCACCAAACCGGACTTTTACTAGCAACTCCAGCGCTGCAGTGCAGCTTTCGCATTTCCGCCATTCGTACAAGCGCAGCATTTTTTTGGCTCAATCGCCGGTCTGCGGAGTGTTGTCTGCGGCGATGCTGTGTCCATGCATGGCTGCGAGGCGTTCCATATGGGTTGAATGCCGTCGCGTCGCAAAGTGTTTCTGCACAAAATCTTTCATCTTGCCATCTACGCCGAAGACGAATTTGACCGCATGGCAGACATAGGTCTTGTTCAGGTTCTTCGCCTGCCGGCGACGGTTCTGTGCCGCGATGCGCAACATGGTTTCGGCTTCCCGCGTCGCCACAAATAGACGGGTTGGGCCTAAGGGCATCATAATGAATGCATCCGGTTCCGCGAGCGTGGTTGTCATCCACACCGGACGATCCGAAGTTACCAACGGTAAGCCACAGCCCGCGAAATCGAGCACCTTCCAGCGCATGTTGTTGATGATCTGACCAATGCCCGAATGATCCATGGATTGGCGGGCGATAGACAACGCGAACCGGTCTTCAGTGTATGGATCAAGTGTAGCTAGGTAGTCATCAACGCTTTCCGGCGCCCCGTCTGGACGTTCCGCTTCATAAGCCTGTTGAAGACCGGGTGTTGACTCGCTCCACGCGTTTTTTACCAATGACTTGAGTTGTGTGATTTCAGATGGTGTCCTTATCGATTGCGCCCATATGAAGCGCGACCATGCACTTCTTAACCGGCTCTCCCATTTGAATTCCGGCAGGCCTTGTTCAAGCAATTCCAGCGCCTCGGCGGCCTCGGCGTCCAATCGAGACATGAAACCCCGTTCCATATCGGAAATCGGCGGCCCTTCGGGAGCTCGCAACGAATACAGGTGCTCTTCAAACGCGGTCCCTTTTGGCGAGACGCGCTTTGCAACCACCTTCTCCCCAAATGGGCGACTGAAACGGCACACCTTCCCATCCTCGCCTGCCCAGCGGTTGAGATAGAAGATTGCCATATAGTGATGATCTACTGGATCACTCATAGTGAAGTTGCTTTGCAGAAAAAATTACATCAAGCAAAAACCATCCGTAGTACCAGTCAAAATGTCAATATTTCTGTCGCTCGAATAGCTGCAATGCTCGTCTTGCGGCCACTGGCGCTGACGCAGCATCCGCAACGGCCTCAGACCGGCCTTCCGCGCTGCGGCATGATCTGTTTGTCAGGGAGCACTCTGAGTGAAACGCTCGGTCCAAACCGGGCATAGGTGGGGATCAGCGCCCCCACCAACAGTTTAATTAGCTTTGTTTTGTTTCCATCCGATCGGCTTGAACCGCCAAATCAATCACATAGTGGACCAAAAACGCTTCAATCAATGATAGGGCATATTCGCTATCAATCGGCAGCATATCCTCACTTAGATGGTGATTGTCGATGTAGTCCGATGCGTCCCAAAGTGCCCGCGTTTCCTTTGGATTATGAGGCTCGATTCGGCGTATCACCATTTCAAACGTGCTGTTGGCCAGCTCGATTGCTTCCTCGCGGTATTTTGCGTCGAAAGGAAGAGTAATAATCTGATAGCCGGTTTTTGAAATCCCTGTCGGTTTAGGTTTTTGCGCTTCGTAGTCACGCATCAACAAGCCCCAGCTTTCGTAGCCTTCTTCCTTAGCAATGAGGTTAAGCGCCTGATTCAAAGGGACGACCTCCGCTCTCCCCAAAAGTTTCGCTTTACGCTTCAGTTCGTTGATTGGTGCAGATAGATTCATTCGAGTTTCTCCTATTGCGAGCAATTATTCACAATCCCTCCTTATGTGAGTGCTCGAACAGAACAAGCTCCGTATCTTAACCCTGCATGCTGAATACTTTCCCGTCGGAGGGGGGAGGCTGGGGTGTCAGCTCGCCCTCAGGATAGCCCTTAGTCGCTCGGTTTTCAAGTAGCTTCGGCCCGTTCTGGACGTTGACCGCCATCTTCAGTGCTGAGGCTAAGCTACCTATAGCCGACGTTCGCAAGATTGCGCAGCATTTCAGCACTCCCGAGTTCTGCTGCCTTTGAAAGACCAGTCCTTAATAATGACGTGCATTCAAGCAACATTAGGCGTTCTTTTGAATGCACTTGAAGTGGCGGCATTTTCGACCTCAGTTCTAAAAATATCTATTAAACCAACTACTTCTTCTTTAATATCCTCCATGTCGTCCTTTGAAATTTCTTGATCCTCGCCGTGAGCAATGTGGTTTCTCTGGCCAACCAACGTGGCATCAATGAACAATGTCTTGGTCTTGAATGGGTCGAATGAAAGTCCAAGAATGGAACAAATTTCGAAAAGAGTTTTGGAGTCGAGATTCGAGTTCGTCGAAACTACATCCTTATAATGTATGCGTACCTGCGTGGTATTTTGTGTTGTCAACGCGTTGCAGACCTCAACAAGAGAAGAGGCTTTGCCGCGTGAAAGTGATGTTCCATACTCTTTCCAAAGATACAGAGACATGAAAGATGAGTTCAGTTCCCCTAGCGGAAGGCGCTGCATGGCTACCAGTTCTAGGTAGTAATGTGCCGTCTTTTTAACGAACCCTTCCCAATGGGCATAAGCTATCGGAACAAACGAGCGCCGAAGTGCTTTCGCCGCATGCTCTGGCAAATTTTGTGCGTAGCATTGTGATCGTAATGATGAGATTTCTCTGATCCGCCAAACTCTCTCGGCGCTTACCTTGTCGAGAAGCTGATCAATTGTCCTAATCTTCATGGAGCTGAGAAGTGCTGGCGAGCGAAAGGTATGATCCGACGTAACCTTCTTGCCGCAGTTACACCTGAACCAGTCCAGTCGGTGAATTCAGGTTCGCTCCAAATGCCTGCAATCGCCTCTGCGATGTCAGTGCGTAAAGTGCCATTTTCTAAGTTCCATGCCACGCCGCATGCTACCGCTTCAAATTGTGAAACGAGAAATCCACCTTCATGACGACCTTTAGCAACGCTAAATCTTTTGAAGGCTTTATCGCCCATATGTTCTTGGAGGAGGGCAAATGTTTCTTCAAACAGCTTCTTCCAGCTATCGCGGTCAAAGGTTGTATCTTTAGCCAGTTCAACCATCTTTGTGTTCAAGTAAACACCGACATCCCCGACAGAGGCTAGCTCGTCATCGGTAGCTTTCTCTAAAATGAGAAAGCGTAAAACCTGTTCTGTATCGTAGGCTTCAGCAAGCGGCTTATCGCTAAGAGAAAGTGTTTCCTGAAACTGCTCTGATTTAGTCAGATCATTTAGCCAAAGATAGAAATCCTTGTTTACCATCACCAGTATGCAATTCCGGACCTCTTGCGGGCTTAATTGAGAGCCTCCAGTATTAAGCCTTTGAAACAAATCATATTTTGTGTTCTCGTCGCTTTCCTTTAGGACGATACTAACATGGATTTTTGACCTTTTGATTATTCGCTTTAACTCGTCTGGGATCACAATATTGGGATCGTCTGAGTTCCAGAGTTTGTCCTTTAGAGAAGGAAGATAGAGAGTTTCTCGTAGTTTAAGCGGGGGAACCGCCGCTTTCTGTTCATCCGTCAAGATGCCCACAAATTGGAACAATGTTGAAAGCCGTTGTAACCCATCAATTACGTCCCAGACACCATCTTTTCTTTGACTAACGAAGATCGGCGGAAGTGGTATTCCTAGAAGGATAGATTCAATCAGGTTGCTCTTTTGCTGCTCAGACCATCGGTAGAATCTTTGAAACTCGGGATGAATATCTAGGTCCCCGCCTTCATAGATTGAAATCCATTCTCCAATCGACATTGGATAGTCATCAGTGCGGATGTCATGACGCGCTGTTTCAACTTCATCAATGATTGTCATATTTTTCCCTAACTATATGCAGCGTAGATTCGGCTCGATTTGATATATGTGACTTTTTATATTGGCAGGTCGCAAGGAAAAAGTTTGTCCTGCAAGTAAGTTCTTGGGGCGCTAGGCCGCTCTCTTTGAATTTAGCAACAGCCTAAAAATAGTTAACAATATAAAAGTTCTCCAAAGTCGTTTCGAATGCTGGAATGGAGATCCGCTTTTACGGCCTGAAAGATCTCCTGCTGCGCTGCAGTGAATGTGGGCACTCCGCCAAAACCAACATTTTCAAGGAGTATTTCTTTTGAAGGTCGAAGGTATTTACAAACCTTGAGCCATTATTCTGCTTTCACTTCCAAATAGGCCACGTCTGACCATTAAAATCCAGAGCTGGATGCAGTAGGCACCATGAGCCTGTTTCTGATGTTTTCAGGCTATCCCGGCGTTATGGAGCCTCAGGAAAAGTTCTGCTTGTCAAATACGGCCATCAAGCATTGAGTATTCGTTTCACAAAGCTTCGTCACTCAACGGCACACGGCGCTCCACAGCGCCCTTCATGCCTTTCGCGGTCACTATCCACGTGTTTTCCTCTACCTCCCCCGTTAGCGAGCTCCACAGACCTCTTCTGAGCGCGCTGCGAGCAGGAGCGTGAAGAACAATGCCATGTGCGCCAATTGCGAAGAGGCGACACAACCCTTCTGGGCGGGAGGTTCAACGAGTGAGCACTGCCAACGCAAGCACGGAACCAGCGTTTCGGCTGCATTATGCTGAACATATGCTTAAAGCTCAGTATTGGCCCGAGCTTGGCTGTCCAAAGATTCCTATGAAACAGTCATGCTGACAGGGTAAGGAAAGCAATAACTGCGTGCCGAAGTGTTTTCCCAGTATTGAGCTGGTCTTTTGCTTACGATGTTGCTTAGGCCACTCTGCCCACCTGTAAGGGCTTACTATACGGAAAAAGGTACCATGCTCCGATTCTGTGGCATAGGGGATAACAACGCGCGCTATGGAGCCTCGGTAGAAGGGGCACCGGTCCCATATTTGCCAATATTCATGCTATTTTCGAATGTTTGGCTGGTTATGACTTGAATATCATCTTATCTTGATGTGGGTGCAAATTATAAGGGAGCGGCCAAAAATGCGAATACTTAGGTGGTTGCTGATTTTGGCCGGTTTGTTTTTATTGTTGATGTCGGTTGTTTCGGCGTTCAACCTGGTCAATCCCAAACTGTACAATGATCCATTGAGCGAAATATTTGTGGTAATGAGCCCATATTTTTTATTAAGTCTGCTTTACGTGATCTTTACAAGAAACAATGAAGACTCCTGGCTAAGCCTCGAAATTCAAGCTCGAAAAGCCAAATTACGACAACGCATTCGGGAGCGGGACGCCTCACGTGGTTAGATTAGCTCTGCCGCTCGTGCCGGCAGCAATGCTGCTTGTTGCCATTGGGGATTGGCCATATGGGTATTATCAGTTTTTACGGCTGGTTGTTTGCGCCAGCGCCATCGCAATTTCCATCATAGAGTTCAAACGAGAAGGCGCGGTAACGTGGTGGCTTTTTGTATTTTCAGGAATCGCCCTGCTGTTCAATCCCATAGCAACCGTCCATCTCGACCAAGAAATTTGGCAAGTATTGGACTTGTTTGCCGCCGTCATATTTCTAAATTATGCAGTTGTCACAATTCTAAACCCTAGCTCTGGGAGCGTGAGACGCGCTATTTCGAATACTTTGAATTGGGCAATGAGCGCAATTGTTATCATTGCAAGCACAGCTTTTATGGCATGGGTTTTGTATTTTATTTTTACTTCTGATGTTCAGGTCTGGGATGAAGATGAAATATCAATTCCTGCTCCCTATCGGTAGGCAGTGTTTTTGCTGCCTAGGTTTGAAGGGTTTTAGGGAGGTATATGGCATAGATCTATATATGGCAGGATTTTCCAACATGGTTTTGGTTTATATTTGGTAAAAGCGGTTGAATTTTCCATCATTTGAAAGCCGAAAGGACGGGTTTTCCAATATGGGTGGTGGGATTTTCCTGCCATACAATGTTGGATTTTCCAGCAGGGGTTCTATTTTTTCCAGCGCATGAAATCCTTTGTCGCTGGCTGGCCATTTAGAGGCTCTTCTGTTAGCGTCCATTGCGCCGCCTGTCCGATGCCCGAAGAGCCAAGGCAGTGTCCTCTCATTTTGACAATGAAACCTTTCTCGACCAACTCGGCACGGTATATCTCGGCGGTGTCCCTACCGATATTCAAAGCCGTTGCTGCATCGCGTTGGCTTAGAAAGATGGCGCCATTATTAAACCCGTTAAATCGCCGCTTCATTTCCAAATAGAGTGCCCGAGGGCCCGGCTTTAGTGATCCCCAAGCTGAGGAGTCATAAACCCAATGGGGTATCCTTACGAACTTGGGGTTGTCCCTCTTATTTCGGTTTCGAACCATGGCTGCTTAGTTTGTGAATACAAAATTGAAAAGGTCTGACGCCCATTCAATGCCATAGCTTTCAGTTAGCATGCCTGCTGCAAACAGTTCAGCGTCAGGCAAATTATCGAAGGCTAAAAAATGACCTGAATTCTGCACAGCAAATATATTTGGCCTCTTAAAAATAGGGATAGAACCAAAAGTCTCGTCAGTGCGAACGACACTTACGGCTGACGGATATTGTTTCTTGATTTGCTTTGGAATTTGGCGCCAGCCGAATCTGGCAAAGTGAGGATCAAAGCGCAATGGCTTGCCTGATGGAAGGTGGTCCATTATAAATTTCCTATGTTTGAGAATTTGACCCGCTCCTGACCGTGCAAAGTTGGGGCGGGTTATTTTTGGGCCAGGCGTGCCGCAAGTGGTTTTCAAAAGCCTTTGGGTGCAGAGGTCATGCAAATTCATCGTCATCTGCGGTTCTTGCTCTCGCTGAAATTTCATCCAGATACGTATCAAGGTCGCTCTGACGAAATCTTGTGAGCATCCCAACTTTGACAGGTTGGGGGAAGCCAGGTTCCGTTTTAATGTGGCGGTATAATGTCGAGTTGGCGAGGCCACCAAGTGCTAGGCGAACTTCCTTTGAATTTAACAATCTATCGGTCATTTCAGTTTCCTTTCAAGAGCCAAACCAGTGCGGTCGGTTCAATTAAAAGGATATGAAACTAAGTCGAAAAAGCCATGGAAAGCTATCTGCCTAACTTCCCAAATTGGGATCCTTATTCCGACGTTTGCGAAGCCAACCGTCTACGTCCGTTGTCCTGATAGTTTTTTGTGCAAGATGCGATACGATAGCAGCGACTTCAGATGTGCACTTATCTTCGATTAGGAATAGGAGAAAATCACTAAGTCCAACAGCCATCTTTCTGTCGCGTGCAGTTGCGCCAAATTGGTTTCGTGAATTGCGTCCTTCAAGCATAACCTCATCAGGCCGTATTGCTTCCAACCAGTTTCTTAATTGTTGAATATGTTCATTCGGATCATCCAATAATGCTGGGTGGGCCATTTTTTTCAATATCAGGTAATCTGGTATGCTATCCGAATCCAAAATAGCAATTATTTCCTCAAGAATTTTCAGTGTACCATCCGCTACGATTGATGCTTTTTCTCTGTCGCGCCAAAACTGTGGATGGGCCGAGTTAGTGACGCAAGCAGACTTAATCGAAGCCGCTAAATAAAATGCTGTGTTCAGTCTTTCATGTTGGCGCCCAAGCTCCCAAAGCTTAGCGCGTTTTTCTTCAATTTTGGAAAAAGCGCAATATAGTTTGTAATCGATTGATCCATTCGTCTGAGGCTTGGCCAGCTCAGTGTATCCGGCGAATGGTTCCTCATTTTCACTAACTTGAAAGCACTTAATAAATCCGTCGGTATCAGCCTCATTCTCGGGCTTGAATGTATAAGGATTCATCGCGTTGAGCTCAATTGAACAACTTTGGCCGGCACCGAAAGACAATGCGCAGCCCAGCGATCCATTAGCGCCTTCCGCTTTTCGAATAGATCAGATCGAGCATAAGCTTTCTCCACTGCGTTTCCAACGGTATGGGCTAAAGACATTTCAGCAATTTCTCTCGGAGTACTCGTGCACTCACTAACCCAATCACGGAATGTAGATCGGAAGCCATGGACAGTTACAGGGACATTCATCCTCTTTAGAACGGCAGACAGAGACATGTCGGAAAGAGGTTTGCCGCGCTGCGATCCGGGAAATATTAGTTCATCGTCATATCCCTTTAAGTCTTCGAGAATTTCCAGAGCCTCGCCACTCAACGGTACGCGGTGCTCCACACCGCCTTTCATGCGCCCAGCGGGCACTATCCACGAATTTCCGTCAATCTCCTGCCAGCGGGCTCCCCTGACCTCTCCAGAGCGCGCTGCAGTTAGAATGGTGAACCGTAATGCCTTAGCGCCAACTCCTTTCACCTCCTCAAGCCGATCCATCAGGGCTGGAAGCTCGCCATAAGGCAGCGATTTGTGATGCTTAACTTTGTCTCGTTGTTTGGGAAGTGCCTTTTCAATTCCGCTAAGTGGATTGGCAGTTTCGCGGTATTCTTTAACGATGCACCAGTCAAACACGGTGCGCAGCCTCTGGCGCACTCTCCTAGCTGTTTCAGGCTTCTCAAGCCAAATGGGAAGAAGTGCAGCCAGTACGTCATTCGATTTGATTACATCAACGGTTTTGGCGCCGAGCTTTGGAAAAGCATATTGCCTCAGCGTGTTGATCCATTGCGCTTTGTGTTTTTCATTTTTTGCGGTTGGTACAATCTGCTCATTCCAGACCTGCAGCGCGGCTTCTTCAAAAGTTGGTATTGCACGGTGGCGCAGAGCAAGTGGATCGCCCCCCAAGCGCGCCAGTTTGCGCATCTCTGTAGCTTCGGTTCTTGCCTCGGCTAATGTGCGCGTAGCAAGGCCTCCCAAGCCAATATCCCTCTTCTTCCCATGCACGCGGGTTCGAAGGATCCATGAACGGCTTCCGGTTTTGGCCACACGAAGATAAAGTCCGTCTCCGTCATTGTGCATTCCGGTAGATAGTTTGCCTTTGACGGTGAGTGCATTCAGCTTTCCCATTCAACTTGTCCCATACGTTTACCCATACTTAAGTATGGGATGCAGTCGAATGGAATGCAATGCTTTGAGACAAAAATAGTCAAAACAGGCTTTGTTTGTAAGGCTAAATCAAATAGCATGGGGCAATATGAAAAAATTATCAGGCGGACACCTCCTCCGCCACTATCCCCCGAGAACCCGTTCTCCACTTGTGGCCGATCCTAAATTTTCTTGTTGTTTTCAAAGGTTATAGCCGATGGGCTGTTGAGTGCCTTCTGGCGGTTTGGCTGAAATTGGTTCTCTTACCCCCGATATTCTCCAAGGCTGTTGCCTAAAGGGGTTTTGGTTCAGTTTTGTAAGCCACTGTAAAACAACGTAAATTAAGAGCTTTCGCTTTTGCTGGTTCGAACTTCCGCGCACTGTGCAGGCGGGGCTGGGAGCGAACTTTTCCAATCCCTTACTCCCAAACTCCGGAAACGATGCTCTGCTCCAGCGATCAAGGTGTTCAATTTCCGATTGATTATTCTGGCCATTTCAGCCAATACTTTGCACTGGGAGGAATGCTCATGAAAGCGCTTTCGGCACGAGAGGCCAAGTATAACTTTGGCCGGATGATTGACCTCGCCCGCTCGCAGCCCCTGGTGGTTGAAAAACACGGCCGCCCGGTGGTGGTTGTCATGGCGGTTGAAGAATTTGAGAAAATGACGGGCGAGCGTATCACCCCGTCGCAATTTGAGGATAAAGATTGATGGCCACGCCAAACAACGCCCCGCTGGGGTTCGAGGCCGATCTGTTCAAGGCCGCCGACAAGCTGCGCGGCAATATGGAGCCATCAGACTATAAACATATCGCGCTTGGCCTGATCTTCCTCAAACACATCTCCGACAGTTTCGAGGCCAAGCACGCCGATCTGAGCGCCGAATACCCCGAAGGCGCGGAGGATCCCGACGAATACCATGCCGAAAACATCTTCTGGGTGCCCAAACAGGCGCGCTGGTCGCATCTGCAAGCCAGCGCCCGCCAGCCCGACATCGGCAAGATCATCGATGACGCCATGCTGGAAATCGAAAAGGTCAATCCCTCGCTCAAGGGCGTTTTGCCCAAGGAATACGCCCGCCCCGCGCTGTCGGCCATTATGCTGGGAGAGCTGATCGATCTGATTGCCAATATCAAGCTGGACAACGACAAATCCCGCGACGTGCTGGGGCGGGTTTATGAATATTTCCTCGGCCAGTTTGCCGGCTCCGAGGGCAAGCGCGGCGGCGAGTTTTACACCCCGCGTTCCGTGGTCAAAACCATGGTCGAGATGCTGCAACCCTACCGGGGCCGCGTTTATGACCCCTGCTGCGGCTCGGGCGGCATGTTTGTGCAGTCCGAACGTTTTGTCGAAACCCACGAGGGCCGCGTCGGCGATATCGCCATTTACGGGCAGGAGAGCAACCACACCACATGGCGGCTGTGCCGGATGAACCTTGCGGTGCGCGGCATTGATGCGGAAATCAAATGGAACGCCGAGGGCAGCTTTCACAAGGACGAACTGCCCGACCTGCGTGCCGATTACACCCTTGCCAACCCGCCGTTCAACATTTCCGACTGGGGCGGCGAGCGCCTGCGCGACGATGTGCGCTGGAAATACGGGGTGCCGCCTGCGGGCAACGCCAACTTTGGCTGGCTGCAACATATCCTGCATCACCTTGCCCCCACCGGCACGGCGGGTGTGGTGCTGGCCAATGGCTCCATGTCCTCGACCCAGTCGGGCGAGGGAGAGATCCGCAAGGCAATGATTGAAGGCGAGGTGATCGACTGCATGATCGCCCTGCCGGGGCAGCTATTCTATTCCACGCAAATTCCGGTCTGCCTGTGGTTTCTGGCGAAGGACAAATCAAACGGCGTGGCGCGGGATAAAACCTTGCGCGACCGGCGCGGCGAGATATTGTTTATCGACGCCCGCAAGCTCGGCCATATGGTGGGCCGCACGCGGCGCGAGTTTACCGATGCCGACATCGCGCAGATCGCCGATACCTATCATAATTGGCGCGAGGGCGAGGGATACGCGGATGTGGCGGGTTTTTGCAAATCCGCTAGCATCGAGGAAATCCGGTCCCACGGCCACGTCCTGACCCCGGGCCGCTATGTTGGGGCAGAGGCGGCAGAGGAGGACGAGACGCCCTTTGCCGAGCGCTTTGCGGGTTTGCAGGAGGTGCTTGAAGGGCAGTTCGCTGAAGCCGAGGTGCTGACGGCGACGATCCGGGCGCGGTTGGCGGGGGTTGGGCTGTGAGTGAGGGGCGAAGCAGGTGTTCCCTTGGCGATCTGTTTGAGATCGAAAATGGCTTTGCGTTCAAGAGCGCCGACTTTCAAGCCGCTGGTGTCCCCGTCATCAAGATAAAGAACATCAAGGCGAACCACTTCGCAGAAGGCGAACATTCGTTCGTTTCATCTCGCTTCACAAAAAAAAGACCCAACAAAGTTGCAAGGCGCGGCGACTTGTTGATTTCAATGTCGGGCAACCGTCATGATGGATCGCCTGAAACATGGGTTGGTAAAGTTGCACCCTTCAACCATGTTGGAACCTTCTTGATAAACCAGCGCGTCGGAGCGTTGCGTCCCAAGCCCCACGCTGCTTTGAGCACCAGATACTTTGGATACTTGCTTTCCTCTTGGTCGTTTCAAGAGCACTTCATTGCTGTTGCAACCAGTTCTGGCGGACAGGCAAATCTGTCTCCAAGCCAAATTCTAGCGGTGCCTGTTGAGTATCCAACCCTCCCCGAACAACGCGCCATTGCTGCCACCCTCGGGGCGCTGGATGACAAGATCGCGCTGAACCGGCGGATGAATGAAACGCTGGAGGGGCTGGCGCGGGCCTTGTTCAAGGACTGGTTCGTCGATTTCGGCCCCACCCGCGCCAAAGCCAGCGGCACCAAACCCTACCTCCCCCCCGAAATCCGGCCCCTCTTCCCCGACCGGCCGGATGACAAGGGCGTGCCCGATGGGTGGGAGGTTTCCGAGATTGGCAAGGAAGCAAAGGTCGTTGGCGGATCAACGCCAAGCACCAAGGAACCGCGCTTTTGGGGTGGTGGTATTCACTGGACCACGCCCAAGGATTTGTCGGCCCTGAAATCTCCGGTTCTGTTTGAAACCAACCGCACGATCACCGAGGCGGGGTTGGAGAGGATCAGTTCGGGCTTATTGCCTGTCCGAACGGTGCTTTTGTCGTCGCGCGCGCCCATTGGTTATATCGCAATTGCGGCAGTTCCTGTTGCGGTGAACCAAGGCTATATTGCCTTGCGCTGTGAGGGGCGGCTGTCCAATGTTTACGTCTGGCTTTGGCTGCATGAAAACATGGAAGCGATCAAGGGCAACGCCAACGGCTCGACCTTTCAGGAAATCAGCAAGAAGAATTTCCGCCCATTGCCGGTTGTTGTGCCGTCGGAGGGCATAATGGATGCTTTCAATAAAATGGTGTTGCCGCTGTATGAACGCATAGAGAAAAACGAACTCGAATCCCGCACCCTCGCCCAAACCCGCGACCTGCTGCTGCCAAAACTCATGTCCGGCGCGCTGCGGGTGGGCGCGGCGGAAAAAATCGTGGCGGGGGTATTGTGATGGAAAACACCTACAACATCTATTGCGACGAAAGCTGCCATCTGGAAAATGACAATATCCCCGTTATGGTTCTGGGCGGTGTCTATTGCCGCGCGGGCGAGGTGCGGCGCATTGCGCGGGCGCTACGGGGCCTCAAGGCCGAGCACGGGCTTGCGCCGGATTTCGAGGTGAAATGGACCAAGATTTCCGGCGGGAAAATAGACTTTTACCGCGCCGTGCTGGACCTGTTTTTACAAGACGAGGCCCTGCGTTTTCGCGGCGTGCTGATCCCTGACAAGGGCGCGCTGAACCACGGGCGGTTTGGCCAGAACCACGACCAATGGTATTACAAAATGTATTATACCCTGCTGCGCTATGTGTTCACCGCCCCGAACCGCTATCGGGTTTATCTTGACATCAAGGATACGCGCGGCGGGCATAAAACGCGGAATTTGCACGAGGTGCTGGCAAACAGCCTGCATGATTTCGACCACGAAACGGTGGTGCGGGTGCAGCAGGTGCGCTCGCATGAAAGCGCGCTGCTTCAACTTGCGGACCTGCTGATCGGGGCCATTGCCTATGAAAACCGCGGGCTGGAAGGCAGCAAGGCCAAGCTGGCACTGATTGCCGATCTGAAGGCGTCCCTCGGGCAAAATGCTTTGTCGCAGACATCCGCGTTCCAGAACCGGAAATGCAACCTGTTGCGCTGGCAGGCCAACGAGGTGCGCCCATGACGCCGCCGCGCCTTATAACATTGAACGATCACGGAAACGTCTGGGAAGAATATGAAACCGCGCTTTACGAGGTTTTCGAGCGCGACATCATACGGCACGATCTCAAGTTCCGTGATGTTCCGGTAAATGCGCGCCGAAAGCCGGAGCATGAACGGAAGTGGGCCTGCTTTTGGCATATGATTTCGGAAGGCCATGTTGAAGACGACCGCTTGCCCGACATGCGCAGATGCGAACGGCTATCGCAGGTGCGCTGGATCATCGAGAATGCGGATGCGGCTGACGCCATTGATATATGGGAGCAGACCCGAGAACGGGAGAAGAACCGGGTGCTGTGGTATGAAGAGTATTATCTTGTCGTGCTTGCCCAGCGTTCCGGCTATTACCTGCTGAAAACGGCTTTCTGCACAGATCGTGATCACCGCGTCCGCAAGTTCAGAAAAGAGAGGGATGCATATTATGCCACCCGTCGTTAAAAAAGCTAAGGCCGCGCTGAATTACCAGAGCGACCTCGAAAACTCTTTCTACACATGGCAGATGAGCTGTGATGAATATGTACACAAAAAATGTGAATGTCAAGTTAATGCAGCCAGCAAAGCGCGGGCAAGGTGTCGCATATTGTTACCGGAATTAATTTCTACTTGGGTAAGATCATGAGTTTCCTTTCAGAAAACGGTTTCGAGAAAATTCTGCTGGAGCAGTTCGGCACGCTTGGCTATGCCAACCAGCCGGACAGTGTAATTGGCCACAATGGGAGCGAAGCCGAAGCGATTGTGGAGGAATTAAACTAATGTTTTGCCCAAACGGACATTGTCTATGCAGGACCCTGCAAAATCTTTCTATTAAAACGTGGAATGATTTGCAGGATGCAGAGCAATATAACTCTCCGATGTATGAGGAAACGATAACGCAAAACCTGTCACTTGAATTAAACAGGCAGCATGCGAGCCAAACAAAGGTGCACATGTTCAAAAAACATCAGGAAACATTGAATGGTTCTGACTGGATTTGGTTGTTTTATGACAGAACCAAACGGCTCGAATTTCGGGTGATCGTGCAGGCAAAAAGGCTATACCCATCCGGTAGATATGACGCTTTCAAAATTGGGCAACCTGATAAGATGTTAAGGTACGCCCAAACTGTGAATGCTGTTCCGGTGTACGCCCTATACAATTATCCGAAAGTGCGGCGGTCAATTTACCCGCCACAAAGGCCTAACTGGATGAGATCGATTAGAGGGTTGGACCATGCTAGAGATTACGGGGTTAGTCTGGTTCACGCAAAACTGGTTAATGCCTTAGGAAAAGACGGGAAAAATGCCCGCAAAATGCTGGAGCATGCCATTCCATGGTGGTTACCAACCTGCAATTGCGGATTGTTGAAAATGCCTAATAATTCTAATTCGCTAAAGCAGTTTGTCGGAAATTTTATGTTGCTTTTGAGTTATTTTGAGAGGTTTGCAGATTCCCAAGAATTAACGGAAATGTCACGGGCCACCAGTTCATGGTTGAGTGGTGACGATGAATCAACGGACGGCTTGGAACAAGAGTTTTTGAACGCCGATGTGATTGAAGAGACAAGAGGCGATGAAGTCGGATTTCGCCCTAGTTTTATCATGGCGACTGAGGTGAGTAATAGAGAATGAGTGATTATGGCCACAAAGAAAAGCGACCATCTGTGATTTTGAACCTGTTTTGGAAATGGGGGATGGCATGAGCTTTCTATCCGAAGACGACATCGAAAAAATCCTGCTGGAGCAATTCGCCGAGCTTGGCTATGCCAACCTGCCCGACAGCGTGATTGGCCCCGATGGCAGCGCACCCGAGCGGGCCTCCTATAGGGATGTAATCCTGCGCGGGCGGCTCATGGATGCCGTGGCGCGGCTCAACCCCGATATTCCGGCGGAAACCCGCGAGGATGCGATCAAGCGCATCATCGGCGATGAGAGCCCGCACCTGGTCGAAGAAAACCGCCGGTTGCACCGCGCTATGGTGGAGGGGCTGGATGTGGAATTCCACGCCCCCGACGGCACCATTCGCGGCGACAAGCTGTGGCTGGTGGATTTTGACGACCCCGCGGGTAACGACTGGCTGGTGGTTGACCAGCTGGTGGTGATCGAGGCCGGCCACAACCGCCGCCCCGATGTTGTGGTCTTTGTTAACGGGTTGCCCTTGGCGGTGATCGAGCTGAAAAACCCCGGCACCGAGGCGGCCAATCTGCACGCGGCCTATAACCAGTTGCAGACCTACAAGGACGAAATCCCCTCACTGTTTCGCCCCAATGCGCTGTTGGTGACGTCTGACGGTATGCTCGCCCGTGTCGGCAGCCTGACCGCCAACGAGGAACGCTTCATGCCGTGGCGCACCACCGACGGGCGCGACGTGGCCCCCAAGGGCAGCCCCGAAATGGAGGTGCTGATCGAGGGTGTGTTTGAAAAGCGCCGCTTCCTGCGATTGCTGCGCGATTTCACCGTGTTTGGCGATGCGGGTGACGGGATATTCAAGATCATCGCCGGATACCACCAGTTCCACGCGGTGCTTAAAGCGGTGGAAAGCACGGTGCGGGCGACCTCGGTTACGGGGGATCGCAAGGCGGGGGTGATCTGGCACACGCAAGGGTCGGGCAAAAGCCTGTTGATGGCGTTTTTCGCGGGGCAACTGGTGCGCCGTGGCGAGCTGGAAAACCCGACGCTGGTTATCCTGACCGACCGCAACGATCTGGACGACCAGCTGTTTGCGACCTTCTCCATGTGCCGTGATCTGATCCGGCAAACGCCGGTGCAGGCGCAGGATCGCGATGATTTGCAAAAGGTGCTGAACCGGAGCTCGGGCGGGGTGATTTTCACCACCATCCAGAAGTTTTCCGACGCCAAAATGACCGACCGGCGCAATGTGGTTGTGATCGCGGATGAGGCGCACCGCAGTCAGTATGGCTTCAAGGCCAAGGTGGATAAAAAGACCGGCGAGATCACCTATGGGTTTGCGAAATACCTGCGCGATGCTTTGCCCAATGCCTCGTTCATCGGTTTTACCGGCACCCCGATAGAGGCCGGTGATGTGAACACCCCCGCCGTGTTTGGTGAATATATCGACGTTTACGACATCACCCGCGCGGTCGAGGATGGCGCAACCGTTCCGATCTATTACGAAAGCCGGATGGCGCGCATTGAGCTGCCCGAGGAGGAGCGCCCCCGCATAGATGCCGAGATCGAGGCGCTGACCGAAGACGAGACCCTGACCGAGCAGGAAAAGCTGAAGCAGAAATGGTCCACCGTCGAGGCGCTGGTGGGGGCCGAGAAGCGGGTGAAAATGGTGGCGGCGGATATTGTCGACCATTTCGAGCACCGCATTGCGGCGCTGGATGGCAAGGCCATGTTGGTGTGCATGAGCCGGCGCATTTGTGTGGGGCTTTATGACCAGATCATCGCGCTGCGCCATGATTGGCACTCGGACGATGACAATGAAGGCGTGGTCAAGATTGTCATGACCGGCTCGGCCTCGGACCCCAAGGCATGGCAGGCCCATGTGGGCAACAAGGCGCGCCGTGACCTGTTGGCCAAGCGCGCGCGTGATCCCGATGATCCGCTGAAGCTGGTGATCGTGCGTGATATGTGGCTGACAGGGTTTGATGCGCCCTCGATGCACACAATGTATGTGGACAAGCCGATGAAGGGCCACGGGTTGATGCAGGCGATTGCCCGCGTCAACCGTGTGTTTCGCGACAAACCCGCCGGGCTGGTGGTCGATTATATCGGCATTGCCCAGAACCTGAAAAACGCCCTTGGCCAGTATTCCGCCAACGACCGCAGGCAAGCGGGCATTGACGAGGCCGAGGCGGTGGCCGAAATGCTGAAACGCTTTGGCATCGTCAAGGATATGATCCACGGCTTCGACTATGCCCCCGCACTGGGCGGCACCCCGAAACAGCGGTTGGCGATTATGGCGGGCGCGCTGGACTGGATTTTGGCAGCGCAACACAAGGCTTCCGAGAGGGAAAGCTCGGATGAGGCCAAAAAGAAGGCACACCGCCGATATCAGGATGCCGTGCTGGCGCTTTCCAAGGCCTATTCATTGGCAGCAGCCAGTGACGAGGCCCGCGAAATTCGTGATGAGGTCGGGTTTTTCCAGACCATCCGCGCGGCACTTGTCAAATCATCGCAAGCCGCTGATGGCACAACTGCGGACAAGCGGCTGGCGGTGCAGCAAATCATTGACAGTTCTGTTGTCTCGACCGAGATCGTCGATATCCTGTCGGCGGCAGGCATGAAATCTCCCGATATCTCCATTCTGTCAGACGAGTTTCTCGCAGAAATCCAGCAGATGGAAACAAAGAATCTGGCGCTGGAGGCTTTGAAAAAGCTGCTGAACGATGAAATCTCCTCGCGCAGCCAGTCAAATATCGTAGAAAGCAAACAATTCTCGGACCGGCTCGCTGAAGCGGTTGCACGCTATCACACCAACGCCATCAGCACGGTCGAGGTTTTGCAGGAACTGATCAACCTTGCCCGCGACATCCGCGAGGCCAGAAGGCGCGGCGATGAAGAAGGCCTGACCGCCGACGAGATCGCGTTTTACGATGCGCTTGCCCAGAACGAAAGCGCCGTCGACGTGATGGGCAATGACTCGCTAAAAATCATTGCCCATGAATTACTGGAGGGGCTAAAAACCAACATTACTGTCGATTGGTCCCGCCGCGATTCAGCCCGCGCCCGGATGCGGGTTCTGGTGAAACGCATCCTGCGCCGCCATGGCTTCCCGCCTGATTTGCAGGACGCCGCTATTCAGACAGTTCTGCAGCAAGCCGAGGCTTTGTCGGAGCAGTGGGCGATTTAAAGTGGCTTTTTTGCCCGTCCCACGCCACCGGAAAAGGTTCCAGCAGGGTTGCCAGAGTCATCTCCGGCGGCTGTCGTCCCGCAAGAATCATCTCGACAATCTCTGGCGCCAACAATGTTAGCCGCAGGACGCGGGTCATGTAGGTCAGCGCGAGGTTTTCGTGTTTGGCCAGCTCGGTGATGGTGGTGAACTGGCCACTTTCGAGCATTTTCTTCCAGCGGAAGGCGCGGGCGAGCGCCTTGACGAGGGTGCTGTCGACACGAAGCTTCTCGATGGCCGCTGGGGTGCCAGTCGGTGTAATGATCTGTTTCCGGCCGCCGTATTTGCGGATACTGAAGGGGACATGCACCGTGACAGTGTCGGCAGTTTTACTCATGCCGCAGCCTCCTGCATTTCCCGCACCAGCCCCGAAAGACCGTCTATGCGCAGACGGACATCAAGCCCGCTCGTGCCAATATCAACCCGCTCCACCAGTAACTGCACGATACGGGCCTGCTCGGCGGGGAAAAGTTCGTCCCAGAGCGGATCAAAATGCATCAACGCCTCACGGGCTTTGGCCTCGGTTATGTCGGCGTTATGAGGTTTTGCGGCCTTCCATGTGCCGATGATGATCTCCGGTTGGCGAAACACCGCCCGCAGCTGGTCAATCACCGCCGCCTCGATTTCACCTGCGGGCACGCGACCCACCGGACAGGTTCCTGCGCCATGTTTCAGCACGGTTTGGCTGACGTAGTAGCGGTAAAGCCGGTCCTTCTTGCGGGTGTGGCTGGGGGAAAACGCCGCCCCGTCCGGCCCGAACAGCAAGCCCCCTAGCAAGGCCGGTGTTTGCGCGCGGGTGTGGCTGGCGCGTTTGCGGGGGCTTTCCTGCAGAATGGCATGCACCTTGTCCCAGAGTTTGCGCGTAATGATCCCCTTGTGCTGGCCGGGGTAGGACTGGCCCTTGTGGACCGCCTCGCCGATATAAACGCGGTTGTTCAACAGGCGGTAGATATAATTCTTGGTGACCGGCCTGCCCTGTTTGGTGGTGACGCCGCCCGTCCGCAATTCCCGCGCCAGCACCGTGGCCGAACCGATTTCGGCAAAGCGTTCAAACACCAGCCGCACGGTTTTGGCCTCGGCGTTGTTGATCTCCAGCTTGCGGTCATTCACATCGTAGCCCAAGGGCACAGTGCCGCCCATCCACATGCCCTTTTTGCGAGAGGCGGCGATCTTGTCGCGGATGCGCTCGCCGGTGACCTCGCGCTCGAACTGGGCGAAGGATAGCAGAATGTTCAGGGTCAGCCGGCCCATCGATGTGGTGGTGTTGAACGATTGCGTCACGGACACGAAAGTCACGTTGTTCCGGTCAAACACCTCGACCAGCTTGGAAAAATCCATCAGCGAGCGTGACAGTCGATCGATTTTGTAGACCACCACCACGTCGATCAACCCTTCCTCGATATCGGCGAGCAGCAGTTTCAGGCCGGGCCGCTCCAGTGTGCCGCCCGATACCCCGCCGTCATCGTAATGCTCGCGGATCAGGGCCCAGCCCTCGGAGCGCTGGCTGGCGATATAGGCCTCGCAGGCCTCCCGCTGGGCGTGGAGCGAGTTGAACTCCTGCTCCAGCCCTTCCTCGGATGATTTTCGGGTGTAAACCGCGCAGCGCAGCTTGCGCTTGATGTCCTTGCTCATGCTGTCCCCCGCCGTGATTTCAGGCCAAAGAAGATCCAGCCGTTCCAGCGGGTGCCGGTAATGGCCCGCGCTACGGCCGAGAGCGAACGGTAGGGTTGCCCCTGCCATTCGTAGCCGTCGGCCAGAACCGTCACCACATGTTCCACCCCCTGCCATTCGCGGATCAGCTTGGTGCCCGTGATCGGCTTCAGATCGGCGCGAATACGGCGGAGCGTAATGTTGCCGCCATCGAGCTGCTCACCAAGGTTTTCCAGCCGCTTCACGGTCTCCGGTTTCAACCCGCCATAGGCGAGTTCCTGAATGCGGTAGGCCAGACGGCTTTCCAGATACCGCCGGTTGAACGCGGGCGGCTCCGTTTCGAACAATTCACGCCATTGCGCCTTCAGTTTCGGCGTCGGCGTGGATTTGAGCGCGGCAAGGCGTGCGGGGATGGGGTCGGGTTTTGTCATGTGGGTCTCCGTCTCAAGGTTTCCGCAGTACCGCTCTGCTCGGGTGAGTTGTGAAGTCGAAATTCTCCAGTATTGCCAGATAGTTCGCCATTCTCCCGCATTCGCAGCCGAATGAGGCCCCGTGCCAACAATGCGCAAAGTTCGGCGCGCCGTTCAGTTGGCGACATCTGGTAGGGTGACTGGGTGTTGGGGCGTTTCATGCGGAGGCCTTGAAAAACTGTGTCTCTTAAGCCTCTACTCTCCCGTTTTGTTTTTTGTCCCACTTGCTACTCGCAACGGTTGATCGAATCATCACCGGAACATATGAAGAACGTGGAGAATTCATAACAAAGGAATCATAATGGCAGGCAATTTGAAAAAGTTTGTAAATCCGCGTTTTATCAAGACGATTGATTTGGAGTATATGCGGCGGTTGATGGCGCGACACGAAGGCCAGTTTATCGGGTTTTCACTGGATGTTTTTGAACAGGACGAGGAAGAAACCCGCCAGGCGATCTCCGATCTTTTGGCCGGGTCTGAAACAAAATATCCGGAAGGTCTGCGCAGTGATCTGCACCGGATCGCCGAACTGGGCAATGCAAAGGGGCTGGAAATTATTCAGACCCAGGCAGACCGGCAGGGCCTCAACCTGTTCCCTGACACCAAAACCGGCGATGATGGTGCGCCCGACAGACGCCATGACCCAAAACATCTGGCGCTACGTGTGTTTCTGGAGCATCCAGACCTGTTTGATGTAGCCGCCGATTATCTGGCGATGATGACGGCCGATCGCCTGTCGGAATTCGCCGGTCGTAAGCGTGGTATTCCCGTTGATATGACCGCTGAAAAGGTGAAGGCGCTCCGGACGCGGGTGGCCGAATTATTCAAGGAATCCTTTTTGGGCGATTTCTGCCGCATTGGCGATTATGTGGACGGGGACGAGACGAATTTCGTCGTCAGCCACGGCACGATGGTGTCGACCATACCGGTTGTGGAGGGACAGCAGGAAAAGGTCATCAGCCTGCGCGGTGTAACTCAGGCCATTCTGCGCTATTCCGAAAACACCGGCATTCTGAGATTAGCCCGAATAAAGGTGGGGCATCAAAAGGACATCGCCGAAGCATTTGCCGACATTGTGCTGGATGAACCGGGCATGTTCGCCAGCGATGATGCGCAGGAGCTTTATTCGCTTGAGGTGGTGGAAACGGCCGGTGCCGGTTTTGCGATTGACCACCAATATGATCCGGCCATTGAAAAGGTGCTGATCATCGAAGCGGCGGCTGACCTGATGGTGCCGGGCAAGGACGGGTATCCAAAAGTGGCCCGCACCCTGCGCTCGCGCGATCTCACAGGCAAGGCGCTGGCGCATTTCAGCGAAACGCCGGTCGGCTTTGGCGGCTCCTGGGTGCTGGGCGAGATGGTGATGCGGGTGTTTTTCAAGGGAGAAGGCACGCGCAAGCCGCAGGTCACGGTGAAAATCCGCCCGCCAAGCGTGGTGCAGTTCCGGCGAACGCAACACGAAGCCCGGGTAATGGAGCTGATTGAACGAAACGGCATGACACAGGACCGCGATGATTACGACGTTATTGAAGCTGCTGAATGACTCCGGTGACGCCGCGGTGCTGTCCGGCTCTGTCGCCCGCCCGTATTTCGGGACGGTATTCGATCGCCTGCTGAAAGCACGCATTCTTGTGGAGCAGGCCCCGCTGGAGGAATGGGACCTATGCAACGGGTGCGAATGTGGCCTGCTTGCCCGTCCGGTCCGATCGGAGGGGGACAGGTTTCGGGCCGCCTGCCCGCTGGACGCCAGGCGGGATGTTATTGTTGAACAGGACGATCTGCGAGGTTTTGAAATCGGCGTTGCAGTTCTGATGGAGGAGATCGCCAAGGCTGCGGGCTTTGATCAGCCTCCGGTCGAAATCATCAAGGGCGTGTGGTATTTGGGCGATACGCTATCCGCGCGCGGCATTTATTACGGCCTGAACCTTGCATCGCTTGATCGCAGCAGCCTGATTGCCATCATTTGCCAGTCAAACAAGACCGGACGAGCGACCATAATTACGCAGAATGCCTCGCCAGCAGCAAAGCAGTGGCTGCAAGAGGCCGGTATTGATCATGTAAAAGCCGAGGATGTTTTTAAACCCGCTGAAAACCGGCCGGGTTTTGTATTTGATCATCACGCGCTTGACGCCGCAACTGGAACTCCGGAACTGGTTGTCCGGACCAAAGCCGCGCAAATTGAATGGCAAGGCCGCTCAGCCACATTTTCGCACCAGATATTTCCGGTGTTCCAGAGACTTCTGGAAAAAGCCGGCTCCCGCGATGCTATCGCTTCCGGTCCGTTTCTGGAGGATACCTCGGGGCGCGAGGCAAAAGACCTGATCAGGGAGCTTCGGGACCAGATGAAAACGGCGGGATTTTCGGATGCCCAAAGCAAATCACTGATCAAAACGGCCAGAAACCGTGGATATTTTCTGGGGGTTGATGCGGAAAACATTTCGGTGATCGGCTGAGGTCGCGCTTGATACTATCAGTGGGCATAATACGCACCCCAACCAATAGATGACAAATCCATCCGCGCCGGGTAGCCTGGCCCGCATGGCAGGTGAAACTTGGACAGACGCAGAAAACGACACGATCATTGCGGACTATTTCGCGATGCTTGCCGATGATCTTGCCGGAAAACCTTACAATAAAGCGCAGCACAATCGCGACCTGCAAGCTGCTATCGGGCGCAGCCGTGGCTCGATAGAGTGGAAACACCAGAACATCAGCGCGATCCTGATCGGGCTGGGCGAGACATGGATCACCGGCTACAAACCGGCCTTCAACTTCCAGACACCCCTGGTGGATGCCGTTGCACGGTGGCTGGCAAACAATGCGGCGTGGGTTTCAAGAGCACCCCGGGCTACGGAAACCGGCCATCTCAGGGAAGCCGCCGCGCTATGGGTTGGTCCTCCGCCCACCATGCGCAATGCGCCGCCACCCGAAGAACTGGACCAAATGCTGGGGATTGCCCGAAAATTCGATGTGGCCGCGCGCGATGAGCGGAACCGCATCCTTGGCCGCGCCGGCGAAGAACGCGTGCTGGCCCATGAGCGTTCCAGTCTGATCACGTCAGGACGACCGGATCTGGCGGAGCGCGTTCGCTGGGTTTCCGAGGAGGACGGTGACGGGGCGGGATACGATATTGCGAGTTTTTCACCCGAAGGTCAAAATCGCCTGATCGAGGTGAAAACCACAAACGGCTGGGAGCGCACGCCGTTCCATATTTCCAGAAACGAACTTGCCGTTGCGGAAGCGGAGCGCGCCGACTGGTGCCTGCTGCGGGTCTGGAATTTCGCCCGCGACCCCAAGGCTTTCGAGATTCGCCCGCCGCTTGACGCGCATGTCACCCTGACGCCGACAAGCTTCCAGGCGAGCTTTCATTAGCGGCTACTTTCTGGTTCCGGCGCCTGTTTGAGGCTGGAGACAGCGAATATCAGGCCGTTTTGCCCACTAAACCCCCACAAACTTCCCACCACAATCCCACCTGCAAGGCGCTGCAATTCGCGATGCTGCGGTCATCAACAATCGATGACCAAGGACCAACGCGATGCAGATCAAACTCTCCCCCCACCATATCCAGACCATCCTTTCCGAGGCGCAGGCCGCCGCCAAACGCTTGCACCGGCGGCTTGGCCCGGCCAGCCCCGGACAGGACGATCTGTGTCAGGATCTGCTGATTGATCTTCTGCGCCGTCTACCGGCCTACAATCCGGAGCGCGGCAGTCTTGGGGCCTTTTCCGGACTCATTCTGCGCAACCAGGCCTCGCGCATCGCGATGCGGACTATGAAGGAGCGCCGCGCGCACGGTGGCACCATGCTATCGCTGGATGCGCCGCTTTCACAAGCCGACCCCCGCCCAATGAGCGAGGTTTTGTCCAATCAGGAAGGGCTTGGGGCCTGGCAGGGTCAGTGCGTTGATGCCCGCCTTGTGACAGAACACTCCATCGACACAGGGCGTGTCCTTGGCCGCTTGTCGCCCAAGGATCGCGCCATCTGCGCCGGTCTGGCCCACAGCTCCGTGGCGACGCTTGCTCGGCGCGGGTTTGGCAGTCGCTCCGCCCTTTACCGCCGGATTTCCGATCTCCGTTTTGCGCTCGCCTTGCACGGCCTGGGCCCGACTTGGGACGAAACCGGCCGCGCGTGAGTAGGAGCATTAGAGGAGACAATTTCATGAAACACACCCCGATACATGCCGCCCAGCCGAACCGGCCTCTCACCGAAATAGAGTTTTGCGCCTGGGTGGCGCAGGCCTTGCCTGGCGATCGGCTGGAATACCATCGCGGCTTTCTGGTGCTCGATACCTTCCCGCTGTTCTCCCGCCTTGACGACAAGGAACGCGACGCGCTGCGCAAGCTGGCAAACCGCACATTCCACGCGGCCGAGCAAGGCCTCGTGCATCTGGTGCAGGAGCGCGTCGGGCCGGATTGCTTTGCCTATATCGCCGTTGCCCGTCCCAAACCCAAATCCGCACCGGTCTCGCTGTCGGCCCTTCTTCTTGAAGATGAGGCCGCCTGATGCCCGCTTTCCAATCCCTTTTCACCCATGATGGAGACCCTTTCATGCCCTTCCCCGAAAACGCCCCCCGCGTTGATGATCTGACATCAATGCCGCCACAGGACATCGCCGCCCTGCCGGTTGAAATGCTGGCCATCCTCCAGCGTGAAATCGACGAGGCCGCCAAGCGGAACAAAACCGCCAAGACCCGCCTCGATGGCGCGCTGACCATTCGCTATGCGACCCGCGCCGATGAAATCCGGCAGGCGGGCGGCAAGGATACCGGCACTGTCCGCTTTGACGACGGGGATTTCACCGTTGTGGCCGACCAGCCCAAGCGGGTTGTCTGGGATCAAGGCAAGCTGGCCGAAATGGTCGAGCGTATCCGTGCGGCGGGCGACGATCCGGCGGAATATGTCGACATTTCCTTCAAGGTTCCCGAGCGCAAATACAGCGCCTGGCCCGAAGGCATCCGCAAGGGGTTCGAGCCCGCCCGCACCGTGCGCCCCGGCAGCCTCAAGATCGCGCTTGTCAGTCAGGAGGCGGATCAATGAGCCTTCCCATCATCAGCGCCGACCAGCGTTTGGCGGAACAGCGCGGCATCAAGGGCTGCATCTTCGGGAAATCCGGAATTGGGAAAACCAGCCTGCTCTGGACACTCGACCCCGCCACAACCCTGTTCATGGATCTCGAGGCCGGTGATCTCGCCATCGAGGGTTGGCAGGGAGACACGATCCGGCCGCGCACCTGGGCCGAGTGTCGGGATTTCGCGGTGTTCATCGGTGGGCCGAACCCCGCGTTGCGTGATGACCAACCCTATGGTCCGGCGCATTATGCGGCCGTCTGCGAGCAGTTCGGCGATCCGGCGGCACTGGATCGCTACGAGACCATCTTCATCGACTCGATCACTGTGGCCGGACGGCTGTGTTTCGGGTGGTGCAAGGGCCAGCCTGAGGCATTCTCGGAAAAAACCGGCAAGCCGGATGTGCGCGGGGCTTACGGGTTGCATGGCCGCGAGATGATCGGTTGGCTCACGCATCTTCAGCATACACGGGCAAAGAACGTCTGGTTTGTCGGCATCCTCGACGAGAAGCTGGACGATTTCAATCGCAAGGTGTTCTCGGCCCAGATCGACGGTTCCAAGACTGGCCTCGAGCTGCCGGGCATTGTGGACGAGGTCATTACCATGGCCGAACTCGCGGGCGATGACGGTGAGCCCTCGCAGGGCACGCTGCCCTATCGCGCCTTCGTTTGTCAGACGATCAACCCGTGGGGCTTTCCGGCCAAGGATCGCTCGGGCCGCCTCGCGCAGGTCGAGGAGCCGCATCTCGGCCGTCTGATGGACAAGATCAGAACCCCCGGCGTGCCCGCGATTGACCGGCTGACCTACACCAAATCCCCTGAACCGGCCGCTGTGGCTGATCAAACCACATCCCCTAACTGAACGAAAAGGAGGGTCCCGACATGGGTTCCTGGAATGATTTCAACGACGCAAAGACCAACATCAACCTGATCCCCAAGGGCACGCTGGTCAAGGTGCGCCTGACCATCCGCCCCGGCGGGTTTGATGACCCATCACAAGGCTGGACCGGCGGCTATGCCACACGCGGCTCCACCGGCGCGGTCTATCTCAATGGTGAATTCACCGTGACCGAGGGCGAATACGCGCGGCGCAAGATATTCACCCTGATCGGGCTTTACAGCCCCAAAGGTCCGGACTGGACCAATATGGGGCGCAGCTTTGTGCGCGGCATGCTCAACTCGGCGCGCGGAATTTCCGACAAGGACATGTCGCCCGAGGCCCAGGCGGTGCGGCGGATTGGCGGTTTTGCCGATCTCGACGGGATCGAATTCGTCGCCCGTATCGATGTGGGCACCGATGCAAACGGGGATGACAAGAATGAGGTCCGCTCAGCGGTGACGCCGGATCACAAGGATTACGCGCAAATCATGGGCTCGCAGCCCTCGCAGGGCACCGTGCCACCGGCGCAGCCCCCGCTTTCACAGGGCCAGCAATCCCAAGGTTCGCAACCCCCGCAGACTTCTCAGGCACCGTCGGCCACCGGCCGTCCGTCCTGGGCGCAATAGGAGGGTCCGGCCATGTTGCTCCGCCCCCGCCAGAAACTCTTTGTCGAGCGCAGCCTTCGCGCGCTCGATGAACATGGCAATGCGCTCGGTGTCGCGCCGACCGGCTGCCACGCTCTGGGCACGCCGATCCTCATGCATGACGGCTCCCTCAAACCGGTGGAGGATATCGCCGTCGGGGATATTCTCATGGGCCCCGGCAGTGCGCCGCGTCGCGTACTGGAATTGCACCGTGGCCATGACCGGATGATCGAAATCCGTCCCATCAAGGGCGAGGCGTTCATCGTCAACCTCGGCCATATTCTGACCCTGGTGCGCACCAATGACGGCATGCCGGCCCGTTGCCGCAACAGGGACGGCGAGTTGGTGGATATCAGCGTGGCCGACTGGCTTGCCGCCTCGAACAGCTTTCGCCATTTGCACAAGTTGCTGCGCATGCCGGTGGATTTTGCGGAGCGGGAAGCACCGGAACTGGACCCGTATTTCCTCGGCCTGATCCTGGGCGATGGCAGTATTATTCGCAATGTATCGGTGACCACGCCGGATGTGGAAATCGTCGATGATCTCTACCGGTATGCGGCACATCTCGGCCTCAGGCTCAGATGCGAGCAGCTGCCCCATAACGAGGCCAACAGCTATTTCTTCGTCGATGACCGTGATCACCATAATGCCTTGATCGACCAGCTTCGCGGGCTTGGCCTGTTTGGCAAATCCTCGGGGCAGAAATTCATACCCGAGGAATACCGCCTTGGCTCCCGCGCGGTTCGTTTCGCCATTCTGGCCGGATTGCTGGATACGGACGGGCATCTGATGAACGGGCGTTGTTTCGAGTTTGTCAGCAAGTCGCGCCGCCTGGCGGAGGATGTGGTGTTCGTTGCCCGCAGCCTCGGGTTTCTGGCAACCTTGCGGGAAAAGGAAGTGAAGGGGCGGATTTACCTCCGGGTCCACATTTCCGGCGATCTCGATGAAATTCCCACGAGGGTGCTGCGTAAGCAAGCCCCGCCGCGCAAGCAGAAAAAGAACGTGCTGCGTTGCGGCTTCACCGCCCATCCGGTCGATGAGGGTGAATATTTCGGCTTTACCGTCGATGGCGACCACCGCTATTTGATGGGGGATTTCACCCTCACGCATAATTCCGGCAAGACGATCATGCTTTCGGCGGTAGCCGGAAACATGGTCGGCGACAGCGATGCCAAGGCCTGTGTGCTGGCGCATCGGGATGAATTGACCGAGCAGAACCGTGGCAAGTTCGCCCGCGTCAATCCTGGCCTGTCCACCTCGGTGGTCGATGCGCGGCAGAAATCCTGGGCCGGTCAGGTGACATTCGCCATGGTGCCGACGCTGACCCGCGCAGCAAATCTCGACGCGCTGCCCGCGCTTGACCTGCTGGTAATCGACGAGGCCCATCACGCGGCAGCCGACAGCTACCGGCGTATCATCGATCGTGCCTTGGATCGCAATCCCGACTGCCGGATATTCGGGGTCACGGCCACGCCGAACCGGGGCGACAAGAAGGGGCTGCGGCCAGTCTTCTCCAATGTTTCTGACCAGATCCGCATTGGCGAGCTGATCGCCGCTGGTCATCTGGTGTCGCCGCGCACCTTCGTTGTCGATGTTGGCGTGCAGGACGATCTGGGCCGCGTGCGCAAAACGGTGGCGGATTTCGACATGGGCGAGGTCGACGCCATCATGAACCGAGCCCCCGTCACCGATGCTGTAATTGAACATTGGCGCGAGAAGGCAGGGGATCGGCAAACCGTCGTCTTCTGCTCGACCGTCGATCATGCCCGCAATGTCGCCGAGGCGTTCAGCGCTGCGGGGGTAACAACCGGGCTCATTTATGGAGACATGGGCGAAGCCGAACGCAAGGCGGTTCTGGCAGAATATGGTGCGGGCAGGCTGAGGGTGGTGGTCAACGTCGCCGTCCTCACGGAAGGCTGGGACCATCCGCCAACTTCCTGCGTCGTGCTGCTGCGGCCCTCGTCCTACAAATCCACCATGATGCAGATGGTCGGGCGCGGGTTGCGCATTGTCAATCCGACGGAGCATCCAGGTGTCCTGAAAACAGACTGCATCGTGCTGGATTTTGGCACCTCGACCTTGCTGCACGGCTCGTTAGAGGCGGATGTCGATCTCGACGGGCACGAGGGGACCGGAGAGGCCCCGACCAAGGAATGCCCCGACTGCGAGGCCACTGTTCCGCTGGCGGTGATGGAATGCTCGCTTTGCGGCCATCTCTGGGAACGTGACGAGGCTGACGGCGCATCAGAGCTGTCTGAATTCGTCATGTCCGAGATCGACCTGCTGAAACGGTCCAGTTTCCGCTGGTGCGATCTGTTCGGTGATGACGCGGCCTTGATTGCCAACGGGTTTGTCGCCTGGGGCGGGGTGTTCTTTCTCAATGGCCGCTGGCACGGGATTGGCGGGCGGCAAAAGGAGCTGCCCAAATTGCTGGCCGTGGGGGAACGCACGGTTTGCCTCGCTGCTGCCGATGACTGGTTGAACACCTACGAGTCCGACGAGAGCGCCCACAAGACCCGGCGCTGGCTGACCCAGCCGCCGACGCAAAAGCAGCTGCAATATCTGCCTGCCGAGCACCGGCAGGATTTCGGGCTAACGCGGTATCAGGCCTCGGCGCTGCTGTCCTTCCGCTTCAACCGCAACGCCATCCGCGCGTTGGTGTTTGGTGCCGATAATTCGGCCAATGAAATCGGGAGGGTGGCATGAGACATGACCAACTTCCCAACAATAACAGACCGGCAACGTTTATGGCATCCGCGTGGCTCGCTCTGTGCGGTCTGCCGGCAACCCACCCGTGGTTTTGGTTGGCGAGATCCCCATCAGCGGAAACACTCCCGCTCTTATTTCTGGTTCTGCTCGATAGCCTGTCAGGCCTTCTGGGCGGCGCGAGCCCAGGCTTATTCAGGGTGGTATGCGGGCATGGTTGATCTCACTGAAGAAGAACGCGCTGCCATCACCGCCACCATGCGGCGCGTGGCCTTGCTGATGGAGGAAATCGGCTGGCAGACAAAGCTGGCCGATCTGACCGAGCCACAGGTCCGCGCCCTGATCGAGGAAGCCGTCGAGGGTTTCCGCGAGGCCATGGCCGACATTGCCAAGTCCCAATCGCAGGAGATTCCATTTTGACACTGGACTTCAACCACAGGCCGTCCATGGCTGAGCGCATCAATGATCTGGTCGATGCGGCGCTGATCAACGAGCGGGATGCAGAAATTCCCCGCACCTACCTTGGGGCATCGCGTCTCGGCATAGCCTGCGAACGGGCACTACAATTCGAATTCGTGCAAGCACCGAAAGACCAGGGCAGCGATTTCAGCGGTCAGGTTCTGCGGATCTTCGCCATTGGCCACATGCTAGAGGATCTGACCATTCGCTGGTTGCGCGCCACCGGTATTAATCTCGTCACGCAAAAAACCGATGGCGGCCAGTTCGGCTTCTCGGTCGCGGGCGGCCGAATTCGTGGCCACGTCGATGGCATCATTATGGGTGCTCCCGCTGCCCTTGGTTTTCGCACGCCCGCACTCTGGGAATGCAAGACCATGAACGCCAAGAACTGGCGCGCCTGCGCCAAGGACGGGGTTGCTATATCCAAGGCGGTCTATGCGGCCCAGATCGCGATTTATCAGGCCTATATGGAACCCAGCGTGCCGGGCATCAGCAACGCCCCGGCGCTATTCACCGCCATCAACAAGGACACGGCCGAAATTTATCACGAGATGGTCTCGTTCGATGCCGCGCTGGCGCAACGCATGTCGGACCGCGCGGTGCGGATTCTGCAGGCGACGGATGCGGGCGAGCTGTTGCCCCGCATCGCAAAAAAACGAGACTTTTTTGAATGCCGCTTCTGCTCATACGCCGACCGCTGCTGGAGGCAGGACCAATGACTGACAAGTCTGATGACTCCCCCGAGGATCCGAAAAACGGCCCTGTGCCGGACGAGGAAACAAAAAACTCCGATGCTGAAATTCTACATTTCAACCCATGGTGCGATTTCAACGACGCGGCGCCGCAGGTGGACGTGTTTGGCGATGAACCGGATCCCGTGCAGATCGCGCAATTCATGCAGGTCGTTTTCGGCTATTGCGAAGGCCTGATCCCGGTCCGCAGTTTCATCGACAAGGGACAGGGGATCGATGGACGGCCGCACAACATCTGGCTCGAGGCGAACGATGAGACACCCGGCAAGATGGCAACCTTTGCCAACTGGGCCTCGCGCGAAGGGGCTGCCGTCTATGTGATCCCCGGCACTGTGACCGAGGCTGGACAGGCCAAGGCGGCGGATGTGTTGCAAATGCAGGCGCTGGTCGTGGACCTCGACACCGGCGACATTGCCGCCAAACGCGCCCATCTGGAGACCCATCTCGGCTCCCCGACCCTGGTGGTGCAAAGTGGCGGCATTACCCCCGACGGGCAGCAGAAATGCCATGTCTGGTGGAAGCTGACCGAACCCGTCGAGGGCAGCGACGTGATCCGCGCCTGCCGCCTGCGCGGCGACATTGCGGCCAAGGTCGGCGGCGACATGCATTTCCGTTCGGCGCATCAGCCGATCCGCGTTGCCGGTAGCGTTTATTACAAGAACAACCTCAAGACTCTTGTGCAGATCCTCGAGATCAATCCCGCCATGGAGAGGGACCTCGATGAATTCGCCGAAGCGGTTCAGGACATGCCACCGGCGCCGGGAATATCACTTGAGCCAGGCTTTGTGCGTGAGGACAAACCGAAAGCCTCGGATGTTCTGACAACACCGGTGCGCGAGGGTGCGCAGGACGATTGGTCCCGCTTTGAAGGCGCCTCGGCCGCCATCGGTCACTTCATCCGCATGGTACATGAGGGCCGCCTCTCGAAGGACGCGGGCTGGGAAGGCATCTGCGGTTACAACGCCGCCATGTTGCGGCCGCAGTGGCCGGTCGAGCGCCTGCAGCGGGAGTCTGAACGTCTCTGGGTACGCCATGTGGAAAAGAACGGTCCGCCGCTGCTGCGGCTCGATACCGGGGCGCCAGCCCCAATCACCATGGCCGCCTTCACGCTGGGGGAATTGCTGGATGACTTGCGCCCGATGCCCGATGACATCATCGCGCCCCGCGTTCTGACACCGGGTGGGCTGCTGGTGCTGGGCGGTGCGCCCAAGGTCGGCAAGAGCGATTTCCTGATCTCCTGGCTGGTGCACATGGCCGCGGGTGTGCCGTTCCTCCGTTGCGAACGGTGCGACGGCTTCACACCGCCACGCCCCTTGCGGGTGTTCTATCTGCAGGCCGAAATCCAGTATCACTATCTGCGCGAACGCCTGAAGCAGATCGTCCTGCCGCCCGAGGTGATTGCCGCCGCCCGCGAGACGTTTGTGGCCACGCCCAAGCTGAAACTGCTGCTGGACGAGCACGGCAGCGCCATGGCCGCCGCTGCCGTCAAACAGGCGTTTCCCGACGATCCCGTCGACATTCTCTGCATCGACCCGATCCGCAATGTCTTTGACGGTGGCCCGGATGGTGGCGGTGAAAACGACAACGGCGCGATGATGTTCTTCCTGCGTGACCGCGTCGAGGTGTTGCGCGAAGCCGTGAATCCCGATTGTGGCATCATCCTCGTTCATCACACCAAGAAACTCGGCAAGCATCAGGTGAAAGAGGACCCGTTTCTGGCCCTGTCCGGGGCTAGTTCCCTGCGCGGGTTTTACACCTCGGGCATCATCATGCACCGCCCCGACGAGGAAGCCAGCGAGCGCAAACTGGAAATCGAGCTGCGCAATGGCCCCGCGCTGCCATCAAAGCTGATCGACAAGGTCAAGGGCCAGTGGGTCGAGTTGAACCCGATGAACGAGCGCCTTGTGCGCAAGGACGTGGGCGCAAAACACGACGCCGAGCGAGTGCGAAAAGGCGATGTGATCCTGCAGATGATAGCCGAGCAGGCCGCGCGCGGAAAGATGTTCACGCCAACCCAGTTTGCCGCGAAGTTCGAGAACAGAGGCAGTCTCGGCGGCCAGACCAGCATTCGGGAACGGCTGCGGGTTTTGGCGACCAAAGGCCACGTTAAATTCTTGCGGGGCAAGAAAGCCACCGAAATCGACCTCAAGAAAAACCAGTCCAAATTCGGCTATCTCTGCGTCAGGGACATGCTCCTGAACACTGGCCAAGACGTGGTTGATCCCGAAACAGGCGAAGTGTCCCCCGGTTTTATCAGGGTGCTGCCAAGCGATTTCATGTGCGAGGAAACCGGCTCCCTGACACCTGTCGAAGATCCAGAAACGTGGGTCGAGCACGGGGAGGAAACCTCATGAAAACCACCCCCGGATTCCCCTATTTTCAAAACACGGATTGTCCGTGTTTTGGCCAAAACACAGGTTGTGTTTTGAACATCCGTGTTTTGTGTTTTGGAATTACGCCTTTGAGATCAATGACTTGCGTCAAAACACAAAACACAAATCGCACCTCGGGAAAAACCAATCCGTGTTTTGAATTTCCACCTTTTAATTCAAAGGGTTACGCCAAAACACAAAACACAGATTTTCTTACCCTAAGGGGTAGGTGTTCTCCCCGCTCAAGGCGGGAGAGACACCACCTACCCCGGGGCAGGCTTGTCAGCCCCAACCTTTCACCCCGAGCAGTTCAAACGACAGGAGACCACCTCATGAACACCATCGATCCGAACCTTTGCAAGCCCGACCCGGCGCTAACCACTCCAGCCCCGACCATCGGGGCCACCCTTGCCCTTGACCTTGGCACCACCACGGGCTGGGCCATGCGCGGGCATGACGGGCTGATCACCAGCGGCACGGTCAGCTTTCGCCCGAGGCGCTTTGATGGCGGTGGGATGCGGTATCTGCGCTTCCAGAACTGGCTGGACGAGATGAACCGTCTTGCGGGGTCGATCGCAACCATCTGGTTCGAGGAGGTTCGCCGCCACGCGGGCACCGACGCCGCCCATGTCTATGGCGGGCTGCTGGCCACGCTGACTGCTTGGGCAGAGCATCACGACATTGCATACGGCGGAACCCCGGTTGGCACGATCAAGAAACACGCCACCGGCAAGGGCAATGCCAGCAAAGCCATGATGATCGAAGCTGCTCGGGCCAAAGGCTACCGCCCTGCGGATGACAACGAGGCCGACGCTATCGCCATCCTGCACTGGGCGCTGGAAACGAAGGGAGGCATGGCATGAACGGCATGAGGTTTGCCCCGCGTGGTTACGGCGGCACCCGACGCAACCCCGATCAGGTCAAGCGGGACGGCTGGAAGGAACAGGGGCTGTTGGCCGTGGCGCTCGATGATGACCGGCTGACCTGGCCGGAACGGGAATTGGTGCGCCAGCTGGGCGAGAAACTTTATGGCAAACGACCTGAAAACAGCGAGGTATCACGATGACCCGCTGGACAATTGCTCGTGTGCAGGACCGGCTGGAACTGGCGGCCGAGGTCATGCGGCAGATGCCGGGCGTGAAGCCGCAGGGGCATTTCAACGCCTGGCCTGACTACCAATACAGCTTTGCCGATCAGGTTGGCCAAGAGCCGAAAATACGAAAGCCTCGGCCAAGCCCGCGTATGATCACCGAGGCTGATGAGGCCATGCTGTGGCTGCGCTGGCTGGAGGTTGACGATGCCAAGCTGGTCTGGGTGCGTGCCAATGGCAAGGCATGGAAACCGATTTGCTGGGAGTTTGGCATGTCGCGGGCAGCGGCCGCGCGGCGCTGGCAGTACGGGTTGGCCGTGATTGTCTGGCGGCTGAACGGGAGAGTCCCACCCGCCAAGCGTTCGCAACGTTTCGTGATTGAGAACGCAAACCACCTGTCAAGAAAAATCGTATTGTGAGACAATTTTCGGTGAGACACCGAAACGCGTGACACATCCGCTTTAGGGCGCTACAAATTGGGCATAATCGCGAGAGACTTGGGTGGATGACCGATTGGGTCAATCAAGCCCGCTATGAGCACCCCAATGATTTGTACGGGTCCCTTCCTGTGCAAAACGTATACGGGGGGGCTAGGCGCGCAAGTTTCCCAGTGACGTTTGGAAAAACACCCGTTTCATTTCGTTTCTCCTAAAACCCCAAAAAACAAGGGCCTGATGGTCCAAAAACCCCGCCTGAAACGAAACGGCCTCCCGGGGGCATTTCGTTTCGTACGCTGATACGTTTCGTTTCGGCCCACCAACCCAAGGAAAAATCATGGACGTGATCGAACTGCCTCTCGGGCAGATCATTCCCTATGCGCGCAATCCGCGCCAGAACGAGAAAGCCATCGCCACGGTCGCGGCCTCGATTGCCGAATTCGGCTGGCGGCAGCCGATCGTGGTTGACGAGAACATGGTTATTCTGGCCGGTCACACCCGGCTTGCGGCCGCACAGCAGCTGGGCCTGAAATCCGCACCGGTGCATGTCGCCAAGGGGCTGACCGGGACCCAGGCACAGGCGTTCCGGATCATGGACAACCGCTCGGCCGAAAATGCCGATTGGATGGAAGATCTGCTGGGCCTTGAATTGAGCGATCTGCTGGACGCGGATTACGATCTGGAACTGACCGGTTTTACCGGCGAGGAGTTGAATAGTCTGCTGTCCGGTCTCGATGACGAAACCGACACCGAAGGCGAAAACGACATTCCCGAGCCGCCCGTGGACCCAGTCAGCCGACCGGGCGATCTTTGGGTGCTGGGCAACCACCGGCTGCTCTGCGGGGATGCGACGGTGGCCACGGATGTCGAGCGGGTGCTCGATGGTGTTAAACCACTGCTGCTTGTCAGCGATCCTCCTTACGGTGTGGAATACGACCCAAGCTGGCGCAACCAATCCGGCGCATCAGCCACCAAACGCACCGGCAAGGTGCTGAATGACGACCGGGCGGATTGGCGCGAGGCCTGGGATTTGTTCCCGGGTGACGTGGCCTATGTGTGGCACGGCGCATTGCACGCAACGACCGTGGCCGAAAGTCTCGAGGCGGCAGGCTTCAATGTCCGCTCACAGATCATCTGGGCCAAGGACCGGCTGGTGCTGAGCCGGGGTGATTACCACTGGCAGCATGAACCTTGCTGGTATGCTGTGAAAAAGACCGGCAAGGGCCATTGGGCCGGGGATCGCAAGCAAACCACGCTGTGGCAGATTGCAAACAAGGATCAGGATGCGGACACGGTGCACGGCACGCAAAAACCGGTCGAGTGCATGCGCCGCCCGATCCTTAATAATTCCAGCCCCGGTCAGGCGATTTACGAGCCGTTCATGGGGTCCGGCACCACGCTGATCGCAGCGGAAACCACGGGCCGCGTTTGCCTCGGGATCGAGCTTAATCCCGCTTACGTCGATGTGGCGGTGGAGCGCTGGCAGCAATTCACTGGTAAACAAGCAACGCTGGACGGCACCGACCAGTCCTTCGCCGACCTAGCGGAATACCCGCGCTGAGACCCGTGAATGAGTTGGCTTTACATCCCTCCGGAAACGCTTTCGGAACAGCAGACCCGCTCTTCGGCCTCTCGCTCTGCGCCGGAGCAGGCGGGATCGACCTCGGCCTCACCATCGCATGCCCCGGGTATTGCACTGTGTGTTACGTCGGGCGGGAAAGTTACGTTTTCACTACACGAGGAACTGAAATAAAACAGAAATCAGTTGCAGTAGATATTTCCAAAACTATCCTGCGAGCAGACGCTGCCGTCGCTCCCGTAAGTATTGCCGAAGCTATCCGTGCTCCAACTGTTTCCGCTATTATCGTATGTGTTACCGAAGGAGTCAGTGCTATAGGTCGTACCGTCGCTCCCGTAAGTATTGCCAAAGCTATCCGTGCTCCAACTGTTCCCTTGATTGTCATACGTATTCCCGAAGGAGTCAGTGCTGTAAGTCGTGCCGTCGTTACAATAAGTATTCCCGAAACTATCGGTGCTACATGATAGTGACTGAGCATTTGCTGCAACGCCGACAATTGAGAAGAGAAGCGAAGCCCATGCAAATATCATTTTTTTATACAGTATCATTTCGTTACCTCTTCAGACTAATAATTTTCCACTAGATAGATATGTGGAACCTACAAAATATGCAGTTGCGTTGCAAACAAAACCGACGCCGTCACAATTGGCTGGAAAACACGGAATGAACCTTGCGACCAAGGCGGCGATGTGGCCAACACCCCAGATCGACAGTTTCCGCACGCGGGGCGGAGCGCGCAGGAACGAAAAGGGTCTGGATCGTATGGCGCGGGACTGGCCGACACCGATGGCAAGCGACGGCTGCAAGCCGAGCGGGGGCACCCGAAGATCGGCCGACCTGACCCATGTGGCGGGGATGTGGCCGACGCCACTGGCGCGGGACTGGAAGGGCACCAACAGTCCCGAGCATGTGAAACAGAAACCACCGGCCCGCAATCACATGGATCAACTGGCAAACTTTGCCGTGTATTCCCGCCAGGCCCGGACGATCTCGCAGGCTGGCGAGAATATCTGCGATCAGCGCCGCAGCTTGAACCCAGCCTTTGTCGAGGCGCTGATGGGCTGGCCGGTCGCGTGGACCGGCTTCGACTTTGCGGCAACGGTGTGGTTCCCCTGGTTGCAGCGCATGCGTTCCGAATTCTTGTGGCTCGGTTCAGTGATGATCGCTGACGAGTCGGTGCAATGAAACAATCGCGCATCATGTCTCTGGTGGAAGCCATCGCCAATGTCGTGGTGGGTTACGGCGCTGCCGTGGTCACCCAGATGCTGGTGTTTCCGCTGTTCGGCTTGCAAACGACGCTGGCCCAGAACCTGAAACTTGGCTTGATCTTCACAGTGGTGAGTATAGCCAGATCGTTCACGCTGCGGCGGGTTTTCGAGGCGATCCGCGTGAGGTAATTCGGCTGAAGTTCCAGGCAATCCTGAAACTATCGGCCGTCCGCTGTGTGGGGCAGAGCGGTCACTGCTCGGGAGATAAATCGTGCCATTTGACTCGCAAGAGTTTCCCATTTCTTTTCGGAAGCTGTCGTCGACCAATCATTCGCCCAGACACCTGAAATTCCGCATTTATTTTTACTACAAGCAGCTTGGACCAGTTTCCAGAAAGCTTCACATGCACTTCGTCCCGGTTCTTGAAAGGCGTAATGGTCTTGATCTCGACATGGTCATCGCCCAGCCTACCATCCGCACCCTGCGCATATGTCTTGTTCAGCCTGATGCCATATGTGATAGCGCCAAACAATTCTCCGATGTCCCCATAAACATTCAGGTGCAAACCGGTTTCAAAATGGTAACTTTCTGCTAATGAAATTAGATCTTCAAAGTACGGGATCATCGAACGGATCGCGTTGGGATACTTCGCCCCCCATTCTTTGTAACGAAGCTGTTCGTCAATTTCTGACCAAGTGATCCACTCACCATCGTCGTAAAAGGCTCGATCAGACCAATCAATTTCTTCCATAGGCCACCTGTAAAATTCGCTCAAAATTGAACGCCACGTTAGCCACATGGCCGAGGCTTGTCACCTATGAGCGTAATGGGGTCTTCCTGATTTCTAACCTTCCAATGAGAAACCGCCGCGCCCAATGGAGCGGCGGCGGCAATGAGTAATATAGCTCAGGAGGCGATTTTGTAAGTTCGCCCGCGCCCCTCGACTTTCGCGGAGGTGATGGTCAGGCCCAGCCGCCTTTTCAGCGCGCCCGATATGGCTCCACGAATTGTGTGTGGCAGCCAATTTGTAGCCGTCACGATCTCGGCAATCGTTGCCCCGTCGGGGGCTTCGAGCATCCCGATCAGCATGGCCTGTTTTGTGCCCGTGCGGGGTTTCGGCTTGATTGATCCTCGATCGGGGAGCGACGCCTCAATCTCGACGCCGATGGCTTCGAGCCCAGCATCGGTGATGACCAACGTGGTGCCATGGCCGTCGCCGGTCTTGCGCCATGTGGGTTCGCCTTTTCGGATATCGGCCTCGACCTCGTCCAACAGGCCGCGTTTGATCAGCGGCACGATCACCTTGTTGGCGGCCCCGCCGCGCAGACGGTCGGGGAGTGGCAGGGCAATGCGGTCCTCCTGCTGGGAGGCGCGCGACAGAATAAGGGTTTGGGTTGCGCTGAGTTTGGTCATTGGATGGTTTCCTTGGATGGGGACAGAAACGGCGCGATGTTCAGGATTGGGCGAGGGTCGATGCCCACCAGTTCGCAGGCCATGGCAAGCGAAGGGCAGACGCGAGGATCACCGGATTCAGTGAGGCCGTAGACGAAGAAATCCCAGCCGTAACTCTCGCGGTTGGCCCAGATCTGGGTCGTGGAATTATCGGCATCAAAGATCAGAAACATCGCTTTCGTCTCCGTGGTTTGAGGCGCGATTATCGAGCCCCTTCTACTACCCCAAGCCCCGCGCATGGCGGGGCGGGCAGGAAAGGTTTTGACTATTCGGCGTATTCGCCCTCTTGGAAGGCGCGGTCGCAGATCTCGCGCAGGTTCTTTGAAATATCGGCCAGATCGCCCACATGCCCCCAGTGGATGTCGTCGGGGCTGGCTTCAAAATGCTCGTCGCTCAGCGCCTGCAGGCGGGCGAGCATGGTGTCGATTTCGGCCTTGCGGGCCATGAAGGCGGCAAGGGCTTTGTCATTGCTGCGGGTGTTGCAGGTCATCATTTTGCCTCCCGTGCGGCGGCCAGCCCTGCGGCGTAGGCGGCTTCGAGAGCGGCTTGGACGCCCCGGACCGAAACCTCGTGGAAGTCGAGGCTGTCGCTTTTGCGCTCTTCCAGCGTCTCGATGAAGAGGTGTTCTTTGGCAATCCCGGCCATCAGGTCGGCGGGGGCGGTTTGGTTGGTTTTGCTTGTCATGGTCTGGCTCCTTTTGGTGTAATCAGAATCGCTCTTTTCGGAATGATTATCCAGTAAAATAGCCGCAATATCATTGCGTTGATCGGAAGGTGGGGATTGTAAATGGCCGCTGCCACACAGCCTTTGGCCGTGATCGCAAAGCTTCTGGACCTGTCCGAGCGGCGGGTGCAGCAACTGAGCCGCGAAGGCATCATTCCCAAGGCAACGCGCGGGCAATATGACCTGATCGGTTCGGTGCGCGGCTATGTGCAGTATTTGCGCGATCAGGCCGTGAGCGCGCAGGCAGGTGCACCCGATTATGCCGCCGAGCGGGCGCGTTACATTCGGGCCCGCGCCGATCTGGTGGAAATGGAGGCCGCGCAGCGACGTGGCGCATTGATCGCGGTGGAAGATATCGAGGCGGCCTGGATCAAGGTGCTGGCGCTGTTGCGCACGCGGGTTCTGGCCGTGCCGGACCGTCTGGCTCCGGAGGTTTATGCCGCAGGCAGCCTGGCCGATACCCGCAACCTTCTCGGCAAAAGCTTGCGCGCGGCCCTTGAGGATTTAGCCAACAGCGATGTGCAACCGGAAAGAAACGCCGCCCCTGAGGATATCGGGCTCATTGATCCTGAGCCGGACAGTGAAACGGGCGCTGGAAGTGCTGCGTCCGCCACCGGAACTGACGATCAGTGACTGGGCGGATCAAAACCGGCGGCTGAGTTCGGAGGCCAGCTCTGAGCCCGGCCAGTGGCGCACCAGTCGGGCGGAATACCAGCGCGGGATCATGGAGACGATTTCCGATGCGGGTGTGGAGAGCGTGGTCATCATGTCCTCCAGTCAGGTGGGCAAGACCGAGATGTTGAACAATTCCGTCGCCTACCACATTGATCAGGATCCGGCTCCGATCATGGTGGTAATGCCGACCGAGCGGGATGCGGAAACTTGGTCGAAAGACCGGTTTTCACCAATGGCGCGCGACACCCCATGTTTGACCGGCAAGATCGCCGATCCAAAATCGCGCGATGGTAACAACAAGATCCTGCACAAGCGCTTTCCGGGCGGGCACCTGACCATCGTCGGGGCAAACGCGCCCTCGGGGCTGGCCAGTCGCCCGATCCGGCTGCTGATGTGCGACGAGGTCGATCGCTATCCGTTCAGCGCCGGGGCCGAGGGGGACCCGGTCAATCTGGCGAAAAAACGCACAGTGACGTTCTGGAACCGCAAAATCGTGCTGGTGTCAACGCCGACCAACAAGGGCGCCAGCCGCATTGAGGCGGCTTATGAGGAAAGCGACCAGAGGCAATATTGGGTGCCGTGCCTGGAATGTGGCACGGAGCAGGTGCTGACCTGGCCGCAGGTCAAGTGGGACAAGGCGGCGGGAGGTGCGCATCAGCCCGAAACGGCGAAGTATCATTGTGTCCACTGTAATGCAGCATGGACAGACGAGACCCGTTGGGCGGCAATCAGCAAAGGCCACTGGCAGGCGAAAGAACAGTTTACCGGTATTGCGGGCTTCCATCTGAATGAGATTTATTCACCGTGGATCCGGCTCGAGGCAATGGCAAAAGCATTCCTGTCGGCCCGTGCCGGGGGTGACGACACGATGAAAACATTCATCAACACTTCGCTTGGCGAAACCTGGGTGGAGAGCGGCGAAGCGCCGGATTGGCAACGGCTTCTGGACCGCAAGGAAGACTGGGCTGCAGGCACTGTGCCCGCGAATGCCCTGTTCCTGACCGCCGGCGCCGATGTGCAGAAAGACCGCATCGAGGTCGATGTCTGGGCCTGGGGTCGCGGGTTGGAAAGCTGGTTGATCGACCACATTGTTATCGAGGGCGGCCCGGGCTCGGAAGCTTGCTGGAACGGGCTGACGGAATTGCTGGGTAGGACCTGGCAACATGCCAATGGCAGCCAGATGACCATCGCGCGCCTCGCAATTGACACCGGTTATGAAACTCCCGCGGTTTACGGATGGGCCCGCAAAGTCGGCTTTGGCCAGGTGGCCCCGGTCAAGGGTGTTGAAGGCTTCAACCGGGCAAGTCCAGTGTCTGGGCCAACATTCGTGGACGCGACGATCGCAGGTAAACGCCTGCGCCGCGGCGCGCGGCTCTGGACGGTCGCGGTGTCGACCTTCAAATCCGAGACCTACCGGTTTTTGCGCCTGGAACGGCCAACGCCGGAGGAACTGATGGCCGGAATGGATTATCCGACCGGAACCCTGCACCTGCCGGGCTGGATCGACAGCGAATGGCTGAAGCAGCTGGTCGCCGAGCAATTGGTGACGGTGAGGAACAAGCGCGGTTTCGCCCGGCTCGAATGGCAGAAACTGCGCGAACGCAACGAGGCGCTCGATTGCCGGGTTTATGCCCGTGCGGCCGCGTGGATCCTTGGAGCCGATCGTTGGTCCGAAAAACAATGGGATGAACTGGAACGTCAGGTGGCGGCTCCCGGTACCGAGGTCGGCACAGGCACGGTGAAAGCCGCGCGGCACACCCGCAGTGGTCGCACCATCCGTCCCGCAAACCAGCGCCGTTCCGTGCGCTCGAATTACATGAGGTGAATGTGGCCACATTGGCAGAACTGCAAACCCGCCGCGAGGCGCTGGCGGCGTCGCGCTCCAGCGGGGTGGCCCGGGTCAGCTATGATGGCAAGACGGTGGAATACCGCAGCCTCGCGGAAATCGACCGCGCCATCGATGTGTTGGACCGTGAAATCGCCGCTTTGGAAGGTCGCAGGGTGATCCGGCAGGTGCGCGTGTCCACAAGCAAGGGATTGTAATGGGTCTGTTTGATGCTTTTCACCGCCGGGAAACCGGCGGCCCCACAAGCGTGCGCGCCCGTCTCGAAGGGGCCATGTCTCGCCGTCGCCTGCGGGGCTGGCAGCCACCGCTCGAAAACATCAACTCGCTGGTGGCCTCGGGCGGGCCAAGACTTCTGGCGCGCTCGCGCGAGTTGGTAGTGACCAACGGCTATGCCGCCAATGCCTGCGAGGCTTACGCCGCCAATCTGGTCGGCGACGGCATCAAACCCTCGTCGCTGATCGAGGACGGGGAGTTGCGGGACCGGGTTCAACGCCTGTGGCTGGCCTGGACCGATCAGGCGGACGCCGACGGGCTGACGGATTTTTACGGGCTGCAGGCAATGATTGCGCGGGAGATGTTCGTGGCTGGCGAATGCTTCGTGCGCATCAGGCCGCGCCGCGCCGAGGACGGGTTGCTGGTGCCGATGCAGTTGCAATTGCTGCAATCGGAAATGCTCCCCTTCGAGAAAACCGAAACCGCGGTAAACGGCAATCGCATCCGCTGTGGTATCGAATTCGATCTGATCGGGCGGCGCGTCGCCTATCACTTCCGCCGCCGCCATCCCGGCGACAGCACGGACAGGCGGGACGTTATTCCGGACACAACGCGGGTGCCTGCCGAGGACGTGCTGCACATCTACCGCCCCATTGATGCGGGGCAAATACGCGGCCTGCCGCATGTGGCTCCGGCCATGGTGCGGCTGTTTCTGCTGGATCAATACGACGACGCCGAGCTCGATCGCAAGAAAACCGCTGCGATGTTTGCAGGCTTCATCACCAAGAATGCGCCCGAAGAAGCCTTGATGGGGGAAGTGGAAGATACCGGCGGGGGCATCGGCATTGCCAGTCTGGAGCCCGGCACCTTGCAGGTTCTGCTGCCCGGCGAGGACATCAAGTTCTCGAGCCCTGCCGATGTGGGCGGCGGTTATGAGGCGTTTCAGTATCGCACCTTGCTGGCGATCTCGGCATCCCTTGGACTGCCCTATCACCTGGTCACCGGAGACGTGCGCCAGGCCAATTACTCCAGCCTGCGGGCCGAGTTGGTCGAGTTCCGCCGCCGCATCGGCCAGCTTCAGCATGGCGTCATGGCGCACCAGTTCTGTCGGCCGGTATGGCAACGCTGGCTGGAGGCGGTGGCGCTGTCGGGCGCACTTGATCTGCCGGACATGGCCAGGGCCAAACCGGTCCACTGGATCCCGCCACGTTGGGATTGGGTCGATCCGCTGAAGGACATTCAGGCACAATTGCTGGGTATCAATGCTGGACTGGTATCGCGGCGCAAAGCGGTCGAAGCCACCGGTTATGACATCGAGGAAATCGACCGCGAGAATGCGGCGGATGCAAAGCGCGCTGCTGCTCTGGGCCTGAATTACAGCTCCGGCCCCGGCGAGGTCCAGGGTGAGCGGGCGACGCCCGTGAAACCGGCGGACCCCGAAGAACAGCCTTAACAGAAAAAGGAACCACCATGAAAAACTGGTATTCGATCTGCGCCCTGAACGAGGGCGCAGAGATCTCGATCTATGACGAAATCGGTGCCTATGGCGTCTCAGCCAAGGCGTTTCTCGCCTACCTTGGCAAGCTGCCCGACAAGGCCCCGCTGACCCTGCGGCTCAACAGCCCGGGCGGTTCGGTGTTCGATGCAGTGGCGATCTACAATGCCCTGCAACGCCACGCGGGCACGGTCACCGTTTCCATCGATGGCATTGCAGCGTCGGCCGCCTCCTACATTGCCATGGCGGGGGATGAAATCATCATGCCCGAAAACGCCTTCCTGATGATCCATGACCCCTCCGGCATGGTGATGGGCACGGCGGCGGACATGCGGTCCATGGCCGAGGCGCTCGACAAGATCGGTGCCAGCCTGCTGCGCGGCTATGCGGCAAAATCCGGCAAGGCAGAAAAGGACATCGCGAAACTGATGGCAGCGGAAACCTGGTTTGACGCCGCCGAGGCAGTTGATATGGGGTTTGCCGATACCATGGCCGCGCCGGTGAAAATGGCCGCCAGCTTTGATGTGAGCCGGTTCCAAAACACACCGCCGGAAATCATCGAGGCAGTGAAGGCAAAGGATGATCCTGCCGAGGTGGAGATTGAACCCAAGCCGAAATCTGCACCTGCGGCCAAAGCTAACACCGATCCTGAGTCCGCCGCAATCCGCAGCGAGGCCATGACCTATGCCAAAACCGTTGTCGATCTCTGCCGCTTGGCGGGTCAGCCGCAAATGGCGGCCTCGTTCCTCACCGCTGAAGCCAGTCTCGAGGATATCCGCAAGGCCTTGATCGACGCCCGCGCCGCCGATGACCCCGACATCTCCTCCACCCACCCGCAACCGGGACCCGCGCCGCAGGCCAAACCCTGGGGCGATGTGATCGCCCGCACCTTCAAACGCAAAGGATAATCAACCATGACCACATTGACCGAAACCCGCCACGCAGGCGGTTTTTTAGTTTGGGAGGCTTTTCGCGAATATTGCCGCGAGGTCGTCACCATCGCCACCGGCGGCGCCAATCCGGTTCTGGAACCCGGCACCGTGCTGGGCAAGATCACCGCATCGGGTAAATACGCCGCTCATGATCCTGCGGCTCTCGATGGCACCGAGACCGCCGTCGCCGTGCTCTGGGGCAAGGCGGATGCCACCGCTGCAGATGTGGATGCGGTTGTGCTGCTGCGTGGCCCCGCCATCGTCAACAGCAACGATCTGGTATTCACCGGCACGCCCACGGCACCGGAAATCACCGCCGCCCATACGGCGCTCGCCGCTGTTGGCATCCTCACCCGCTAATTCCAATATGAAAGGAGGTCGCAATGGCCACCATGGATATCTTCGAGACCGATGCCTTTTCGGTCATCGAACTCACCCGCGCGCTGGAAAACATCCCCTTCAAGCCCGCCACCCTCTCGGGCTCCGGCCTGTTCTCCGATCGCGGGGTGCGCTCTCGAACCGTCGTTATCGAGAGCCGCGACGGCACTCTGTCGCTGATCCCGTTCTCCGAACGCGGCTCGGCTTACGATCAACAGGTGCCCGAGCGGCGCGACGTTCGGGCGTTTGTGTGCCGTCAGTTCAAGAAGCAGGACGTGCTCTGGGCGTCCGAGATTCAGGGCATCCGCGCATTTGGCACCGACTCTGAGACCCAGCAAATTCAGGCCGAGGTTGCCCGCCGTCTGCGCCGCCTGCGCACCGACGCCGAGGCCACGTTCGAATACCACCTGCTGAACGGCATCCAAGGCAAGGTGCTGGACCCCAAGGATGGGGTCACGGTGATCGATTACTTTACCGAATTCGCCATCACTCCGGCGAGCGAGGTGGATTTTGATCTCGATAACAACTCTCCCGGCTCCGGTGCGCTGCGCAAACGCTGCCAGGCGCTGATCGAAAGCGTCGAGGACACCCTTGGTGGGCTATCCACCGGTGCCGTGCAGCTGCGTGCCGAATGTGGCTCGGCCTTCTTTGCCGATCTGGTGGCCCACAAAGAGGTGCGCGAGACCTACCTCAACACCGCCGCGGCCGCCGATCTGCGCAGCCGGGTATCGGATGAGGTCAGCTTTGGCGGCATCAACTTCCGCCGTTATCGCGGCAATGCCGCCTTCGGGGTGCCGGTCGACAAGGCGTTCTTCTATCCCGAAGGTGTCGAGGGTCTGTTCGAGATCTACTACGCCCCAGCAGACACCTTCGAGACCGTCAACACGCTGGGCCTTCCGCTCTACGCGCGTTCCATCCCTGACCGCGATCGCGATGAATGGGTACGCCTCGAGATCGAAAGCAACCCGCTGCCGATCTGCACCCGCCCGCAGGTTCTGCGCTCGGGACGGCGGACCTGATGAACGCCTTCGTCATTGGCACGGACGCGTTGTTTGCCGACGATAATATCGCCATGGACGGCATCTACACGGCCGAGGGCGGTTCGCCCGTCCTCGTTCGCGTGGTGGCGCGCCGTGCCGACAGCATTACCGGCTTTGGCGAGGCAAAACTCTGGTCGGAAACTCAGCGGTTCGATTTGCGGGTGAGCGAGGTGGCCACCCCGCGTCCCGGCGACCGGCTGGAAATCAATGATGAGGCATTACTTATTCAGGGTGAGCCCATGCGCGATGCGGAACGATTGATCTGGACCATTGATGTACATCCGGTATGAGGTTGAAACTCGACATCAACCCCGACATCGCTGCGATGTTGCAGGCGGAAGCTCTGGCAGGTGAAAAGGCGGTCACGGCCGCCATGCGCCAGGCAGGCAGCGATCTGAAGGCCGACTGGCGCGGCCAAATTACCGGCGCCGGTCTCGGGCAACGGCTGGCCCGCAGCATCCGCAACAAGACATATCCTGAACGGGGTGAAAGTCTGGATGCGGCTGCCTTCATCTGGTCGAAGGCCCCGAAGATCATCCACGCCCATGACAAGGGCGTGCTGATCCGCTCAAAGAACGGCTTCTATCTGGCCATCCCCACGGAAGCCGCCGGTAAGGGTCGTGGCGGCGCACGCCTGACACCGGGGGAATGGGAGCAGCGTCGCGGCATGCGGTTGCGGTTCATTTATCGGAGAGGCGGGCCGAGTTTGTTGGTTGCCGAAAAGGCGCGGATCAATACGCGGGGGACAGCGATGGCCTCACGCTCCAAAACCGGACGCGGACAGGTCAGTGCGCCGATCTTCCTGCTGGTGCCGCAGGTCAAACTGCGCAAACGGCTGGATTTAGCGCGGGATGCGGAGAAGGTGGCAGGATCCGTACCAGGGTTGATTGTGGCGAATTGGGTGGATCAAGCGTGAACCACACTCGGGAAATTTCGGCAGTATGGACATCCGCCCGTCATTGGCATATATTGCCAATGACACGAAAGGATACCTTATGGCCACACGAAACGTCGTTCTAACAGACACGCAATCCAGCCTGGTCGACCGCTTGGTCGAGACTGGCCGCTACCAGAATGCCAGTGAAGCCATGCGCGCCGGTTTACGCCTTCTGGAGCGCGAGGAAAATGAAATCAATGCCCTGCGCAACCAGCTCTCGGCCGGATTGGCGCAGGCCAAGGCTGGTGATCTGGCCGAGGGGAGAGGCGAGGATGCCATCCGCCGCGCCTTTGCTGCGGCGCGTGGCAAGGCCTGATGCCCAAACCCTGGCGTCTGACCCGTCAGGCCGAGGCGACTCTAATTGATATCGCCCTGTGGACGATCGAAACTTTCGGGCCGCGTCAGGCACAGGCCTATGAGGAGGATCTGATCTCGCGCTGTTCCGGAATTGCATCGGGCAGTGTGCCCTCGCAGAGCTGCCGGGCGATCATTGACCCTGATATGAAGGAGGATCTGCGCTTTTCCCGTTCGGGTCAGCATTTCATCGTGTTTGTCGAGGACGAGGCCAGCGTGATTATCGTGGATTTTCTTCACGGCAGGAGTGATCTGCCGACAAAGTTGGTGAGAATGCGCAGGAACGAACAATGATTACGCCATTTCACTCATTGAAAAAATTGCGAGAATTCCTTTGATATGAAGATTATCGATTCAAAATCGCCAGTTTGGCTTACAGGGTTTTGGGGATTTTCCCCCGAAGAGGAAGGCATTCTGGGGTTTACCGACAAGCGGGACCGAGAACGTCTAATTGGGCAAATTGGCGAACGACAACTTGTTTGCATATACGGTGCAGCAAGTCCCGAAACCGACAAAAAGCTCGTACACCACCTACTTGGCGTCCTTGAAATAGAACGAACGCCCATAGACTCCTGGGATAAGATGTCGGGTACCGCCAAACAGCGTAATATTGATCTGGGTCGACACGAGAAATGGCGATTTGCAATGCCTGTGCGACGTGCATGGCGCACAACACGCCATCTGGACGTAAAACAAGTTTTTCCTCGGAGTTATGATCCCTCAAATGGCCGGTACATAGCACGATTTGGGACTTGGCTTGTTCCAGATGAAGCCCAATGGCTCTTAGAAAATGTGCCGTTCACCCAGACAAACGTGTTTGGTGAACCATCTACCACGGTCGATGCTAATTCTGAGCAATCAATAGAAAAGTTCCTGAAGCCGTCAGCGGGCGTTTGGGGTGGTTTTGACAATCGAAACTTTCAAGTTCATGACAGGCCACATCACCTTTATCTTGCCCAATTCAAGAAATCACCTGAGCTCCTAGCTGGCGTGCACTTGGAGCGCGGGCAAGGGCTTGTCAAAATAGGGATCAGCGGTGATCTCAAGAACCGTTTGAAAGCTTTGAACTTAAGTTTTCCGGAGACGGCAAGCATCAACTGGGGTCTTATCAGAACAGCTGAATTTCCTAATCGCGATTCCGCTGGCGAAAAAGAAACCCTTTTCAAGAAACTGGCCATTGAAAAATTTGGGGCAAGATCTCTGGGTCGAGAATTTTTCATAATGGATATGGATAAAGCCGAGAAACTGTTTACAGAATTATCTCCGGTTTCCGGTTTGTTACTGAAGGTTAAGTGATTGTTTCCATAACGGAATACATATTCCTTTTTTTGAAATAAAGGTCATGCACCTGATCTTCCTGGTGACGACTTAGTGAGTATTTAGGCAAATAAACCCATGCCCACACCCCGAGAAACCATCCTGCAAGCCCTGCTTGCGGCGCTGCAAAGCGTGTCCGGTCCAGCCGTGCTGCGTGGTGCAATCTTGCCCGAGCGCATCCCGACTGTCGGGCTGCTGATCCTGCGCGACGGTGACCCCGGCACGCCGGAGGTAACGCTGTCACCGTTGCAATACCACTTTGAGCATCGCGCCGAGGTAGAAGTGATCGTGCAGGGCAAAACACCCGCCGCCCGCGACGCCGCGTTTGATGGACTGCTGGCGGAATTGGCCACAGCAATCACAACCGCCCGCACCCTTGGCGGGCTATGTGACTGGGTCGAGTCTGAAGCCCCGCAGCCGGTCGATCTGCCGGTTGAAGGGGCGGAGGCACTGAAGGCCGCCATCGTTCCCGTGATTTTGACTTTCACCACGGCCGACCCGCTGGGATGACCCCCGTGGAATGACCTCCACCTAACAAAGGAAAACACTATGGCACGTGCTCAAGGCGCGCGGTCGCAACTCGCGGCTGTGTTTGAATCGACCTATGGAACAGCCCCCGCAAGCGGCTTTTCAAAAATGCCCTTTGCCAGCACCTCGCTCGGCGCAGCGCAACCTCTGCTTAGTTCGGAGCTGCTTGGATATGGCCGCGATCCGTTGGCACCCGTAAAGGATGTAACTACCGTAGACGGGGATGTCGTGATCCCGATGGATGCCGAGGCTCTGGGCTTTTGGCTGAAGGCGGCTTTTGGTGCGCCCACCACCACCGGCACCACGCCCAAAACGCATACATATAAATCGGGCAGTTACACATTGCCGAGCATGGCGATTGAAGTGGCAATGCCCGAAGTGCCGCGCTTTGCGATGTATACCGGATGTGTGCTCGATCAGCTTTCATGGCAAATGCAGCGCTCGGGACTTCTAACCGCCACCGCCAAGCTGATCGCGCAAGGCGAGGCAATTGCGACATCGTCCGCCGCCGGAACAACCACCGGCTGGAACCTGCAACGGTTCGGACATTTCAACGGCTCGATCAGGCGCAATGGCAACAGCCTCGGCAATATCGTTTCCGCCGACATCCAGTACGCCAACAATCTCGACCGGATCGAAACCATCCGCTCGGACGGGCGCATCGACGGGGCCGACCCGTCCATTGCCGCGCTGACCGGCAAGATGGATGTGCGCTTTGCCGATCAGGTTTTGATGACCCAGGCGATGAACGGCACGCCCGCCGAGTTGGAGTTTGCTTACAGTCTCGGCAGCGGCGAAAGCCTCACCTTCACCGCCCACGCCGTTTATCTGCCCCGTCCGCGCATCGAAATCCAGGGACCCCAGGGCGTGCAGGCCAGTTTTGACTGGCAGGCGGCCTTTGATGCCACCGCCGGGCAGATGTGCACCATCACCCTTGTCAACGACATCGCAACCTATTGAGGAACAACATGATACGTCTCGATCTTAAAAACGAACCCGCTTGGCTGGATCTTGGCCATGACGTGCGCATTTGCCTGCTGCCGCTGACCACCGCGCTAATGGTGGCGGCAAGGAGTGATCCGGCGATTGCCGACCTGCCGGAGGACGTGGGTGATGAGGAAAGCGCGCTGGTGTTTGCCAAAGCGCTGGCCCGCATCGCCATCACGGATTGGGAAGGTGTGGGTGATGCGGATAGCAAGCCGGTCACTGTCACCCCGGAGGGCATCGACGCGCTGCTGGATGTCTGGCCGCTCTTCGAGGCCTTCCAGACAGACTACGTCGCGGGCGGTCTGCTGCTGGATCAGGAAAAAAACGTCTCATCGCCCTTGCCGAGTGGTCCTTCGGCGGGGGCGGTGGATATTGCGATGCCTGTGAAGGCATCTGCCCAACCTGCCCGCAAATCCTGAACCGGCCAAGAACTTATGAAGGCATGCAGATCTGGGATCTGGTCACCCGCCTTGGCGGCCAGATGCGCATCACGGCTGCGGGCACGATTGTCGGCTGGGACTTCGGCGCGGCGCTGGCCATGGCATCGGCCCTCGGGATCGATCCCGCGCCGGTTGCGGAAATCCTGCCTTTGATCGAAGCGGTGATGGTCAGGGCGCTGAATGAGCAAAGAGAAATGAGCGATGGCTGAAAAAAGGGTATCTGTCCGCCTGGCGGCTGTTGGCGGTGACAGGGTCAAAGCCGAGTTCGAGGGTATTGGCAAAGCGGGTCAGCGCGGGTTTCGCAAAGTGTCGCGCGAGGCCGAGATTGCCAATGCAAAGCTGGCCCGGTTTGCACGGCGCGCCAAGATTGCCGCCGGTATCATGGCAGCCGCAGCAGTGGCGGCAGGCATTGCCATGGTGCGATCCGGCTTGCAGACCATCGACGAGCAGGCCAAGCTGGCGGCCTCGCTGCGCACCACGACCGCCAGCATGCAGGTGCTGGCCCGCGCCGCCGATCTTGCGGGTGTATCTCAGGGTGAAGTTTCCCAAGCCACGATCATGATGACCAAGAGCCTCAGCCAGGCGGCGCAGGGAACGGGCCCGGCGGTCAAGGCCTTGCAGCAGCTGAACCTTTCGGCGGCTGACCTTGCCAAGCTTCCGATCGATCAGAAGATGTCCGCCATTCAGGATGCGATCGCGAAGTTCATCCCGAGCGCGCAGCAGGCCGCTGTGGCCTCGCAGATATTCGGTGCCCGCGCCGGCCTGATCTTTACGCGCATCGACAGCGCGACATTGCGTCAGGCCTCGCAAGACGTGCGGGATTTCGGGGTGGCAGTATCGGAAAGCGACGCCGCGCAGATCCAGCGCACCAATGACGCACTGTCGCGCATGGGATTGCTGTGGCGCGGCATCGCCAACCAGCTGGCGGTAGCAGCAGCTCCGGCACTGGAAGCGATGGCCAATGCCATGGCGGCCATCGGCAAGACCACTGGCCCACTCGGGCGCGCCATCAAGAGTTTGTTCAACCATATAGGCGAGATCGCCACCATTGCCGCCACCTTCGCCGCCGTGCTGGGTGGACGACTGGTAATTTCGCTGGCCAGCGCCGCGCTCGGCATCCGCGGCGTGTCGATCTCGCTTGTCGCCCTGCGCGGTGCGCTGATCCGTACCGGTATCGGGGCTTTGATCGTCGGGGCGGGTGAGCTGATTTACTGGTTCGGGCGGCTGGTCGGCGGCGCGGGCGGCTTTGGCAAGGCAATGGGCCTCCTCAAAGATGTGGCGGTCGAGGTCTGGGAGCGGATCGGGGACGGAGCCTGGAGCATTGTTCTGCGCATGCGCTCGGTTTCCAACAGCCTGAAAGCCAGCTGGTTTGATGCGCTGGCGGCCATGCAGGACAAATGGGCGCGTTTCCTGAAGGCTATTTCCGGCGCTGCCTTCAAGATCCCCGGCATGACCGGACTGGCGAATTCACTGGCGTTCGATGCAGGCATGGCGGGTCAGGCCGTGGATGAGTTGCGCGGCACCGCCGAGGAATACCGGTTTTACGCCGGTAATCTCGGCGATCAGGCGGATATTCTTGCGGGCAACATCACCCGGCCGCTCAAATCGATGCAGGCGCTGCGCGACGCCATGAAGTCAGGTGCCGGGGATGGAAAGGATGCTCTGGACCGGGCAAGTGATGCAGCTTCGCGCCTTGCGACAAACATCACCAAATCGGGTGGCGCGTCGGGCAAAGCAGCCGTGATTGCCAAATCAGCGTGGGAGGCGGCTGCGGAATCGCTGAAGGACTATGCCACCAAGGCGAAGGATATAGGTAAAGGCATCGGTGACGCGCTGAGCGGTGCATTCTCAAGCGCAGAATCTGCCATCGGCCAGTTCGTCAAAACCGGCAAGCTGGATTTCAGCTCATTGGTGTCGTCGATCCTTGCTGAAATGGCGAAACTCTCGGCCCGGAAATTCATCCTCGGCCCGCTGGCAAATGTTCTGTCGGGTGCGCTGGGTAATCTGGGTGGCATCTTTGCACCGGTGCTGCATGCGGGCGGCATGGTCGGGAGCGCTGCGCCGCAGCGCATGGTGCCAGCTATGGCTTTTGTCGGTGCGCCGCGCATGCATTCCGGTGGCTGGGCCGGTCTGCGGCCAGACGAAGTTCCCGCCATTCTGCAAAAGGGTGAACGGGTGCTGAACCGGCGCGAGGCGACGCAATACGGCAAAGGTGGTTCGCAGAACATCACCATCAACATCCAGACCCGCGACGCCGAGAGCTTCCGCCAGTCGCGCACCCAGGTCTCGGCGGACATTGCCCGCGCCGTGGCTATGGGTCGGAGGGGTATGTAAATGGCGTTTCACGAAATCCGTTTTCCCGACAATATCAGCCGCGGTGCGCGCGGTGGGCCGGAGCGGCGCACCCAGATTGTCGAACTGGCCTCGGGCGACGAGGAAAGGAATGCCAGCTGGGCCAATTCGCGCCGCCGCTATGATGCGGTTTACGGCATCCGCCGCGCTGACGATCTGGCCGCCGTGGTGGCGTTTTTCGAGGCACGCAACGGGCGGCTCTACGGGTTCCGCTGGAAGGATTGGGGCGATTACAAGTCGTGCCTGCCTTCGGGAGTGCCATCCGCAACCGATCAGGGGATTGGCGCGGGAGACGGGGCGACTACGGCCTTCCAACTGGTGAAGGCCTATACTTCCGGTGCGCAAACATGGACCCGTACCATCACGAAACCGGTTGCCGGAACCGTTACGGTGGCGCTGAACGGGATCGCGCAAGCCTCCGGTTGGTCGGTTGATACCACAACCGGTCTCGTCACCTTCACCACCGCGCCGGTCAGCAGTGTCGCCATAACTGCCGGTTTTGAATTCGATGTTCCGGTGCGTTTCGACACCGACCAGCTCGACGTCACGCATGATCTGGAGCGGCTCGGTTCCATTACATCCATACCGCTAATTGAGGTCCGCCGATGAAATCCTTCCCTCAATCCCTGCAAACCCATCTCGACAGTGGCACCACGATGCTGGCCTGGTGCTGGCGGCTTAACCGCAGCGACGGGGCGGTGTTTGGTTTTACCGATCATGATCGACCATTGACCTTTGACGGCACCACGTTCGAGCCCGAATCCGGTTTCACCGCCTCGGAAATCCGCTCCGGCTCCGACCTGTCGGTCGATGCGCAGGAAGCCGAGGGGGTTCTGACTTCGGCCACCATCACCGAGACCGATATTCTCGACGGCCGCTGGGACAACGCCGCGGTGGAAATCTGGCGGGTGAACTGGGCCGATACCGCCAGCAGAGCCTTGCTGCGGCGCGGCGCCATTGGTCAGGTTCGGCGCGGGCGGCTGCATTTCGTGGCCGAGATGCGCAGCCTCGCCCATGTGCTGGGGCAAACCATCGGGCGGACGTTTCAGGCGAGCTGTGACGCGGCACTGGGCGATACCCACTGTGGCGTGAATCTGAATGACCCAGCAAACAAGGGCACCGGTGCGGTGGTGACATTGTCGGGTGACCGGGCGTTCACATCCTCGGGCATCGCGGGCTTCTCGGATGGTTGGTTCGCGGTGGGCACGGTGACTTGGCTGACTGGTGCCAATGCCGGTCGCAAGGCCGAGGTACTGAGCCATGCAAACATCGGCCCGGATGTGAAGATCACTCTGCTTGAAGCTCCGGTCCGACCGATGGCGGTCAATGACACTTTCGATATCTTCGCCGGGTGCGACAAGCGGTTCGAGACCTGTCAGGGCAAGTTTTCCAATGCGGTCAATTTCAGAGGCTTTCCGCATATCCCGGGGCAGGACACCATAATTCGCTACGCTGCCAGGGGTGATACCAATTCGGGATCAGTGCTATGAACGTCGTTTCCAGCGGAAACGACGGGCGGCAGTGCATTGCACCGCAATGCACGAGAGCCCGCTCCCGAACCGCCCCGGCGCGGATCGTCAAAGCGACCCGCCGCTGGATCGGCACACCGTATCACGATCAGGCCTCGGTGCGCGGTGTCGGTTGTGACTGCCTTGGACTTTTACGCGGTGTTTGGCGCGACGTGGTGGGACCCGAACCGATGCCCGTGCCACCCTATTCCCGCGACTGGGGAGAGTCAGGGCCAGTTGAGGTTCTGGCTGAAGCTGCCCGCGCGGCGATGGTCGAAATTACCGTTTCCGACGCCCGCACCGGCGACGTCATTCTGTTTCGCATGCGCACGGGGGCAATTGCCAAGCATTGCGGCATTCTTTCAGGGCGTGGCCGCAATGGGCGTTCCCATCGCAGTGGGCGTTCCCACCGGTTCATCCACGCCTATGAGCGCACCGGCGTAATCGAGGAATTTCTGACCCCAGCTTGGCAGCGCAGGGTGGCCTTCGCCTTCCGGCTTCCAAACCCCGTCAAGCGAAAGACCTGACATGGCGTCCATTCTTCTGGCCTCGGCCGGTGCAGCGATCGGTGGCAGCATTGGTGGTGCCGTGCTTGGCGTGTCCGCAGCCACCATCGGCGGCGCGATCGGCTCGTTTGCGGGGTCGATGATCGACAGCTGGATTGTCTCCTCATTAGCCCCCGGGCAGCGCATCGAGGGCCAGCGGCTGGAAAACCTGACCCTCACCACCTCGACCGAAGGCGCGGTGATCCCGCGCATTTATGGACGAATGCGGATCGGCGGTAACATAATCTGGGCAACGGATTTCACCGAGACCATCAGCACAACTACCCAGGGCGGCGGCAAGGGCGGCGGGCCGAAGGTCACGACCACGGCCTATCTCTATTCAGCCTCTTTCGCGGTGGCTCTGTGCGAAGGGCCGATCTCCGGTATCGGGCGCATCTGGGCGGATGGTAAACCGCTTGATCTGAGTGGCGTGACATGGCGGATTTACAAGGGCGATGAGACCCAGATGCCAGACCCGTTCATCGAGGCCAGGATGGGTGCTGGGTTTGCGCCCGCCTATCGCGGCACGGCCTATGCGATGTTCGAGGAATTGTCGCTGGAGCAATTCGGCAATCGCATCCCGCAGCTGTCTTTTGAGGTGTTTCGCCCCGTCGTTGAACTCGACACCGCCGAGGGGCTGATCAAATCCGTGACCCTCATCCCTGGCACCGGCGAGTTCGTCTATGCAACCGAAGCCATTTCGCGCGGCACGGGCGGCAATACCGCGTCGGAAAACGTCCACTCGACCGCTGCCGTGCCCGACATTGTCGCGGCGCTGGATCAGCTGCAGGCGGCAGCCCCGAACATCGAGAGCATCTCGCTGGTGGTTTCATGGTTCGGCACCGACCTGCGCGCTGGCAATTGTGCAATCATGCCTGGTGTCGAAAACACCACCAAAATAACGACCCCAAAAAGCTGGGCCGTGAATGGCGTTGCGCGTTCGGGTGCGCATGTGATCAGCCTCGATGCCTCGGGCCGCAGTGCCTATGGCGGCACACCTGCAGATTTCGCTGTCATGCAGGCCATTCAGGAGATCAAGGCGCGCGGGTTGCGGGTCACCTTCTATCCGTTTTTGCTGATGGATATTCCAGCGGGCAATACGCTGCCCGACCCATATTCCGATAACGCGGCGACCACCGGACAAGGTACCTATCCCTGGCGCGGGCGGATCACTTGTTCTCCGGCAGCAAGCTACGTGGGCACCGTGGACAAGACCGCCGGTGCCGCCACGCAGATCGATACTTTCATAGGCAATGCGCAAGTGACTGATTTCACGGTGGCTGGAGAGACTGTCTCATGGACTGGCCCCGCCAGCGATTGGGGATATCGGCGGATGATCCTGCATTACGCCCATCTTTGTATGGCCGCTGGTGGAGTGGACAGTTTCCTGATCGGCTCGGAACTTCGGGGCCTGACGACAATACGGGAGAATGCAACCATTTACCCTGCGGTGGCAGCGCTGAAGCAACTGGCCAGTAATGTCGCGGGCATTCTCGGGGCCAGCACCGCGATCAGCTACGCCGCCGACTGGTCGGAGTATTCCGGGCATCAGCCCAATGATGGTTCAGGCGACCTGTTCTATCACCTCGATCCGCTCTGGGCCGACCCCAGCATTGATTTCATCGGCATCGACAATTATCTGCCTTTGTCAGATTGGCGCGACGGCTTTGATCACGCCGATGCGCAGGCGGGCTGGGCCTCGATCAGGGACCTCGATTATCTGCGCGGCAACATCGAGGGCGGCGAAGGTTTTGACTGGTTCTATGCGACGGAGGCCGATCGCACCGCGCAAATCCGAGCCCCCATCACCGACGGGGCCGAACGCTTCCCGCTGCTGAATCCGGATCGCAGCTTTGCCGAGACCAATGGCGCGACCATCATGGACGCGGATTTTGGTGGGGCAGCGACCCGACAAAACGATGCCGCGTTCTCGGCCATGGTGCCGCTGCCCGCCAGTCCCATCGACGGTGTGCTGTTCGAGCGAGGTGGTGGCGGCACCGGCATGTTGCTGGCGTTGCGTGATGGTGGCACGACCTTCCGGTACCGCGCGGGCAAGGGCAGCGTGACCGTGCCCGGCGTTGAGACCGCTATCCTCGATATTCCCGTGGCCGCCATGCCGTTTGACGGCCAGGTTCACGAGCTGGTCTGGGATGTGAGCCTTGCCACCGGCACCATTCGCCTTTGGTGCGATGGCCTGCTTCTGGGCAGCGCCAGTGCCACCGACGGGGCGCTGAACTCCTGGGCCGGGCCCGGCAGCGGCGTCTATGGTGCAAGTGGCTCAACGGCCACAAACATCACCGGAGAGCCGAATGTGGGCTGGCCGGTGCCGTGCCCAAACCCATTGAACATGTATGATCAGGCAATCACCCGTATCAGCGGCAGTGCGGACTGGGTGTTCCGCCCCAAGGACATCCGCAGCTGGTGGGCAAATGCCCATCAGAACCGGCGCGGCGGCAATCCTCTGCTGCAGCCCACGGACTGGGTGCCGCAATCCAAACCGGTCCGTTTCACCGAACTTGGCTGTCCGGCGGTCGATCGGGCCACCAACCAGCCGAATGTGTTCTATGATCCTAAGTCTGCCGAGAGCGCGCTGCCGTATTTTTCGCGCGGCTGGCAGGACGAAGCCATCCAGCGGCGTTATCTGGAAGCAATGCTGGGATATTGGAATTACGCGGCCAACAACCCGACCAGCAGCATTTACGCCGCCCCGATGATCGACAGGGGCGAAGCGGCGGTCTGGACATGGGATGCGCGGCCCTATCCGGATTTTCCGGCCCGCCAGGATGTCTGGGCCGATGCCACGAACTGGCGGCTCGGGCACTGGCTGAACGGGCGACTCGGGGCGGTTGGGCTGGGTGCGCTGGTGCGGGAGTTGTGTCGCCGTGCAGGGCTGGATGATACCCTGATCGACGTGAGCGCGCTTTCCGACACCGTGCCGGGTTTTGTGATTTCCGCTTTGGAAAGCCCGCGCGCCTCAATCTCAACGTTGGCACGGCATTTCGGCTTTGATGCGGTGGAAAGCGGTGGCGTGATCCGGTTTGCCCCGCGCGGACAGCAGGCGGTGTCCACAATCGATCCAGATGACCTGGTGGCCGGTGCTGGAGAGGTGATGGAACTAACCCGTGGGCAGGAAACCGAACTGCCGCAAGCGCTCAAATGGCAGATGGTGCGCCCCGACGAGGAATACGATGCCGCCACGGTCGAGGCCCGCCGTGTCACAGTTCAAGCCGCCCGGGTCGCCTCCGACAGTTTCCCGCTGGCCGTATCGCTGGAAGAGGCCGACCGGCGTTGCCGCCGTGCCCTGATGGAAGGCTGGATCGGGCGCGAGACGCTGACCGCCAGGCTGCCACCCTCGCGTCTGGCGCTCGATCCCGGGGATGTTGTCAGTCTGGATAATGACGGGCGGCTGATCGACTATCGTATCACCCGCATCGGCGATGCCGGGGCGCGCGCCTTCGAGGCGATCCGGACGGATGCGGCGATGTATGACCTGCCACCCGGGCAATACCGGCCCGCCAATCTGCCCGGGGCCACGGTTTATGGTCCCGCTGATGTTGTGCTGATGGACCTGCCGCAGCTGGATGATACGGTTCCGGCGCACCGGCCCTATGCGGCGGTGTTTGCCAAACCATGGTATGGCACGGCCGCCGTCTGGCGCAGCGCCACCAGTTCCGGATTTGCCCTGCTCGACACGCTTGGTCTGCCCTCGCGCATGGGGGTGCTTGCCGCCGATCTGCCCGCCGGGCCGCTCAACCGGTTCGATCATGGCAGTGAACTGCTGGTCGATCTTTCATCCGGCACGCTGACCAGTGTTACCGATTTGGAATTGTTCGCCGGGGCCAATGTGCTGGCTGTGGAAACGGCTCCCGGGTTTTGGGAGATTGTTCAGGCAGGAAATGCTGAATTGGTGTCCACTGGTCGTTATCGCCTGACCCGCCTGTTGCGCGGCCAACGAGGGACCGAAGATGCCATGGGCAATCCGGCGCTGGTTGGTGCGCGGGTGGTTTTGCTGGAGTCCGGGCTTCAGCCGCTGTCCATTGCCGAGGGTGATCTCGGGCTGCCATGGAACTGGCGCATCGGCCCCGCCAGCGCCGCACCGTCCGATCCGCTGATGATTGCGCAGAGTTTCACTCCGAATGGACGTGGCTTGCTGCCGTTCGCACCGGTACAACTCCGCATGCGTCGCAAGGCCAACGGCGATCTCGCCTTGCGCTGGCTGCGCCGGGACCGCGCCCTTTCAGCCGATAGTTGGGTGCTGACCGACGTGCCGATGTCGGAAGCCTCCGAGGCCTACGATCTGGAAATCCTCAACGGGCCTGCGGTGGTTCGTTCCATCCCCGACCTGACTGGCCCGGGTTTTACCTACACCGCCGCCATGCAGGTTGCCGATTTCGGCGGGCCGGTCAGCAGCCTGTCCGTCCGTATCACCCAGATCGGGGCGCTCGGTCGGGGCACGCCGGTGACCCAAACCCTGACTCTCAAGGAATCCACTCCATGACCACGCCAAACCTCGCCCTGCCATATCTTGCCGCCGCACAGGCCCAGAAACATGTCACCGTGAATGAAGCGCTCGATGCCCTCGACGGGCTGGTGCAGCTTTCGGTGATTTCGGCTGCGCTCACCGCACCACCCGGCAACCCCGCTGAGGGAGATCGCCACATCGTTGCAAGCGGCGCGACCGGTGCCTGGATGGGATGGGACGCCAGCGTGGCGCAGTTTTCCGGCGGCGCATGGCATCGGCTGATCCCGCAAACCGGCTGGCTGGCCTGGGACGCAGGCCTCGGCCAGCTTCTGGTCTGGACCGGCAGCGCATGGACCGGGCTGGACGCGGCCATGGGTCTTCTGACCCGCGCAGCCTCGGTTCGGGTTGCGTCAGGGGCAGCCGGGTCGGCAACGGATATAGTGGTGGCCGAAGAACTGCTTTCGGGCCTGTCCGGGGCTTCGGTCACCTCGACCGTCGCCATTCCGAACCGAGCCATCGTTCTGGGGGTTTCCACACGAACCACCACCGCGATCACCGGGGCCACCTCCTATAACTGCGGCATTTCGGGTGAGACTTCCAAGTTTGGCGGCGGCCTCGGCATTGCCACGGGCAGCACCAATGTCGGCGTGATCGGCCCGCAGGCCTTCTACGCCGCGACCCCGATTATCCTGACTGCGCAGGGCGGGAATTTCACTGGCGGCGCTGTGCGCCTCAGTATCCATTATCTGCTGCCGATTGCCCCGCAATCTTGATCAAAGCGTTTCCAACTCAGATCAGTACAGATTGAGCAGAATTCGCCCAAACTTGGGGTGAATTCTGATTCATTTTTGCTGGGAACGCTTTCACAGAAAGGAAGCTCCATGACCCCGCCATTCAATGATGCGGGCTTCGTTCGCATGCCCGAGGACGAGTTCGAGGCCATGCTGGCCCGCGCCGCCGAGCAAGGCGCACGCCGTGCCCTGGCCGATGTTGGCCTCGATGGTCCGGAAGCCGCCATCGATATCCATGACCTGCGCACGTTGCTCGATAGCCTGCGCATGGCGCGGCGCACCGCTTGGCAGACTGTGGTGCGCCTGATCACCACCGGCCTGCTGCTCGCCCTGATCGCGGGCATTGCCGTGAAGCTGAAGCTGTTCGGCTGACACCACCTCAACCATCCTGATCATAACCCACCCTGACCACACACCCGCCAATCGGCGGGTTTTCTTTTGGAGGAAACCATGACCACACACTATTTCGCCGACTGGCGCGACGTGCCCGACAAGCTCTGGCGCTGGCCAAACTTTTCGCCGGAGGAAATCGCCTGCCGTGGCGACGGCACGATCCGCATCAACGAAGCGGCGCTCGACAAGCTCCAGGCCCTGCGCGACCGGCTCGGCGTGCCGCTGATCGTGAATTCCGCCTATCGCAGCCCGGGCTACAACAAGCAGGTCGGTGGAGCCAAACATTCGATGCATTTGCAGGGCGCGGCCTTTGATATCTCCATGGCCAATCATGATCCGGAAAGATTTGAAGCATCTGCGCGGGCCGTCGGCTTCACCGGTTTCGGGTTTTATCCCCGCCAGAATTTCATGCACATCGATATCGGTCGCTCGCGCCAATGGGGCGATCCATTTCCGCCCCGTGCCACCCGCGGTGGTCGCATCCTTCGCAAGGATCGCACCATTCGCAATGGCCGCACCATTCGCAATGGTCGCACCACACGGTTTGCACCGGAACCGCCACGCCTGCGAGAAACCCTGACGGAAAGCCGCACCATGAAAGGCGGCGGTGCCGCGGGTGTGGCCACCATTGGCACAGCGGGCATCGAGGTGGTGCAACAGGCCGCCACCGACACCCAATCCGCTCTCCAACCGCTGATCCCCTATCTCGATACCATCCGCTGGCTATTCATTGCTGTCGCCTTGCTTGGAGTCAGCGTAACCATCTACGCCCGCTGGGACGACTGGCGAAAGGGGCGGCGTTGATGGGCGCTCTGCTCACATGGTTCACCGGTGGTGCGACCACTGCGAGCATCCGCCTCGCGCTGGCTGTCGGAAAATGGGCCACCATCGCCCTCACAATATCGCTTTTCCTCCTGTCCCTGCGCCGCTCCGGCGAGCGTGCCGGACGGCTGGCGGAACGCATTGAAAATACGGAGAAAGCCAATGAAATTCAACGCCGAATGCTCAAAGCCACGTCTCTCCGCCCTCGTAATCGTGACGAGCTTGCTGAGCGCCTGCGCGACGGTGAGTTCTGAACGGGTGACCGGAGTGTGTCCGCCGGTTGCGGAATATAGCGCGGGGTTTCTGGCGCGGGTGGCGGAGGGGTTGGCGCTGTTGCCGGCGGGATCGGCGGTTGTCGAAATGATGGGCGATTACGCTGTAATGCGGGAGCAGGCGCGGGTCTGTCGATGAGCACTTGCAGCCGATAGGCGGTGACCCCATGACCACTTTCGGCCAAATTCCTCCGGCTGAGGTCTGGCCAATCGCTCCTGAAGCTCACCCAGTGCTTTAGCCCTCTTGACCCTTTAGTAACTACGGGCTGTAGGGATTCAATATACCCGGAAAATGGCGAGAGACCTCGTATTCTTGCAATCACCCCAAGAAATGGAATTCCAGAGATGACCTCGACATACGACAGCGCAATTTCCCGTTTGCAAGAGACCGCGGGCGAGGACCACATTTCCCAGGAAACCATTTTACGATTGTCATCGCCGAAATCGATATCCGTTGTCAGCATTCCCCTGCGCATGGACGATGGAACACTGCGCCTTTTCACCGGATATCGCGTGCAACATGACGCCACACGTGGCCCAGCAAAGGGCGGGATTCGATTCCACCCCAAAGTGTCACTGGATGAAGTGAAGTCCCTGGCGTTCTGGATGACTGTCAAATGCGCAGTTGCCGACTTACCATTCGGTGGCGCCAAGGGCGGGGTCATTGTCGATCCGAGGAAGTTGTCGAGGTTGGAGCTTGAACGTCTGTCGCGCGGCTATATTCGAGCCGTTGCCGATGTCATTGGGGCTGATCGCGATGTGCCGGCGCCGGATGTGAATACCAATGCAACGATCATGGGGTGGATGGCTGACGAATACGCCCAGATCGAGCGCCGCCACGCGCCCGGCGTGATCACCGGAAAGCCAGTGGAACTGGGCGGGTCACTGGGGCGTGAAGAGGCGACGGGGCGTGGCGCTTTGCAGGTTCTGCTCAACTGGGTGTCGCAAAAGGGTCTGAAGCCGGGGAACATGCGTGTCGTGGTTCAGGGATTCGGCAATGCTGGATACCACTTTGCCCGCCTTGCGGCAGAGGCGGGCTTCACGATTGTCGGTTTGTCAGACTCACGCGGAGGGATCCGATCGGAAAGCGGTCTGGATCCGGTTCAGATCATGCACCACAAGCGAAGCCGCAGGGAGCTCAAGGCGATGCTCTATTGCGACGCATCGGTCTGCGAGGAGGCCGAGCACGAGGTACTGACCGCCAGCGAGGTCCTGATGCAGCAAGCGGATATTCTGGTTCTTGCTGCGCTGGAAAACCAGATCACCGGCGACAATGCGGGCCAGGTGCGCGCCGACATGGTGCTGGAAATCGCCAATGGCCCTGTCACGCCCCAAGCCGACGCGATCCTGGCGGCCCGGGGCATCGATGTGCTGCCCGACGTGCTATGCAATGCCGGTGGTGTTGTGGTGAGCTATTTCGAGTGGTTGCAGAATCGCACCGGTCTTTATTGGAACGAAGGAAAGGTCAACGCAGGGCTTGAGTCCATGTTGCTCGAACAGGCGGAAAAGGTGTTCGACCTGGCCCAGGCCGAAAAGATGAGCCTGCGCCGCGCTGCTTATGTGCAGGGGGTCCGGCGGATCGATGCTGCAATGCGCGCCAAGGGAACAGCGGAGTTTTTCAGCCATGTGCCCTGATCCTGGCAAGCGGGCGCTGGTCTTGTGCGGCGGCGGCAGCCGTGGCGCAGTAGAGGTTGGGTTCCACAGGGCCCTGAACGAACTGGGCATTCGTTTTGACATGATCCTGGGAACGTCCATCGGTGCGTTCAACGGCGCCATGATAGCATCGGGTATGAAGGCGGACGACATCGAAACACTGTGGAAGGATTTCGCACTGCGCAAGGCCGTTTCGTGGAACTGGGGCGGCCTGCTGCGCCCCAGACAGAGACCCGGATTGATGGTGCTGGATCGCTTTCGTCGCGTGCTTGGGGACGTCCTGCCCCGCAAACGGTTCGAAGAGCTGCTCGTACCATTGAGTGTCACGACCACATCGTTGGAACAGGGTCGCGCTGTCTACTGGGAAGACCATGGTGACCTGATCGAGCCCGTCATTGCCTCGATGAGCCTGCCCGGTTTATTTCCGCCGGTGATCCTGAATGGTGAACAGCATGTGGACGGCGGCATCGCCAACAATGTGCCGCTTGACCGCGCACAGGCACTCGGCGCCACCGAAGCCTACGTCATCGAATGCTACTGTAACGAACCATGCCTGCGGCCACCACGCGGTCCAATACAGGTTCTGACGCGCAGCTTTTCGATTGCTATCGATAGCAAATACCATTCCGACATGGCCCATTTGCGCCGGGAGATGAAAATCATCCGCATACGCCCGGAATTCGACAACAACCTTGAGTTATTGAACTTCAGCAAGACGCGCGATCTGATAGAAACCGGATATGAGGCAACGATGCGCCAGTTGACCGGGATGCGTACTCAGACAGTTTCAAACAGCGCGTCGATGATCGGGCAGGCGGGCACATCGCCCTGAGAGCATTCATCGGCCATCTGTCTGAGAACTGTTTTGAGCTTTCGCAGCCGGGCCATTTTTTCATCGACCTTGCTCAGGTGTCCCACCGTCATTTGGTGGATTTCGCCGCATGAAAAGTGATCGCTGTCCACCAGGTCCAGCAAGGTGCGCACCTCGCGCAGGCTGAAACCAAGCTCCCGGCACTTGCGCACGAAGATCAACCGTTTGAGCTCATCGTGACTGAACTGCCGATAGCCGTTCGCCATCCGGTCCGGCTCGGGCATGATGCCGATGCGTTCATAGTAGCGGATCGTCTCGATATTGACGCCTGTTTCGTGCGCCATCTTGCCAATCGAGTAGCCTCTTCCAGCCTTTGAATCGCCCACGAAAGAATTCCCTTGATCCCGTAGTCACTACGGGGATTACATATAGATTCGTCGGAGGGAATGCAATCAGAAGTCCGCCCTATGTCCCCTATGCCCCCTGGGTTTTTCTGACGTCCCCTCCGGCACGAAATCCGTTAGCAATGCTGAGAGGTAGCCATGCTTTTATTCCGACTATTGGAAAGCGCGATACGCGTCGGCACATTGACGATCTTGGATGCCAGTGGCAGGTCGCACCGCTTTTCAGCAAGCCCGGAACCCGAAGTCACCGTCCGCTTGCACAAGAAATCCCTGGAATACCGGCTGTATCTCAATCCTGACCTGGCGCTGGGAGAGGCGTGGATGAGCGGCGACCTTACAATCGAACAGGGTACTCTTCGAGACCTGTTTCATATTGTGATGGACGCCTCGATGATTGCCGATGCCGATCCGCTTTACGCATTGCGCGCCCGAATATGGAAGGCGCTTCGCGGGTTTCACCAAAACAACCCGATCCGGCGCTCGCAGCGCAATGTGGCGCATCACTACGACCTGCCGGACGAACTGTACGAAATGTTTCTCGACCCAGACAGGCAGTATTCCTGTGCCTATTTTGAAACCCCCGCCGACGATCTTGCAACAGCCCAGGAAGCAAAAAAGCGCCATATCGCCGCCAAGATGCTGTTGGAGCCCGGCCAGAGGATTCTGGATATCGGATCTGGCTGGGGCGGTCTATCACGCTATCTCGCCGATGTGTCCGGTGCACATGTCACCGGGCTGACTTTGTCGCCGTCGCAACTGCAGCATGCGCAGCGCGCGGCAGCCGAAAGCGGGCGTGTGGCGTTCCGGCTGCGCGATTACCGACAGGAAACCGGCGTTTACGATCGTGTCGTTTCCGTCGGCATGTTTGAACACGTGGGCTCGCGCAACTTCGAAGCCTATTTCAACACGATCAGTCGCCTGCTGACAGATGACGGTGTTGCCCTGATCCACACCATTGGGCGCCAGTCCGGCCCCGGCAGCACCAGCCCGTGGATCCGAAAATATATCTTCCCTGGCGGCTACGCGCCCGCATTATCCGAGATTATGCAGGCGGTCGAGAAAAGCGGCCTGTGGCTAAACGATATCGAGCCATTGCGCCTGCATTATGCCTATACACTGCGCGCATGGCAGAAGGCGTTTGCCCGCCATCGGCTGCAGATCGCCACGCTGCTTGACCAGCGGTTCTGCCGGATGTGGGAATACTACCTTGTGGCCAGCGAAGCTTCGTTTCTATATGGCGATCAGCTTGTGTTCCAACTACAACTGTCCAAACGGCGCGACGTGGTGCCGCTGCGGCGCGATTACATTCAAGCCGAAGAGAGCGTCCTGCAAGCCGATGATCCCCAAAGTCGCAAGATGCGTGTTATCTGATTGCGCGGATCACACCATCGACCCAAGGTCTGAGGCATAACTCGGATACGCAAAGATCATCCCCTTGATCTTGTTCGCCGTTATCCCCGCGCCCATGGCCATGGCAAATAGGTTGATCTGTTCTTCGGCGCCGGGCCCGATGAGATGGGCGCCAAGGATCAGGCCGCTGCCTTTCTCGACCAGAACCTTGAAGCCGGACCAATTAACGCCAACCCGCATTGACGAATACCAGCCGCTGGTCTTTTCGAAATGCGTTTCAAACTCCAGGCCCTTTTGGCGCGCCGCCGCCTCGGACAGACCGACCGTTGCAACCTGCGGCAAGGTAAAGACCACGCTGGGGATCGGCGGGTATGACACCGCGCGCTCGTCCTTGCCGGCCAGCAGGTTCTTTGCGGCGATGCGGCCTTCGTTGGCCGAGACCGGAGTCAGGTTCGGGCCGCTGTCGGCGCAGTCACCGGCAGCGAAAATGGCCGGATTGGTGGTGCGCATGTAGGGGCTGACCTTGATCCCGCGCCGCGAGTATTCGACGCCTGCGACTTCGAGGTTCAATTCGTCGATGTTCGGCACACGACCGGTGGCGTGCACGACCAGGTCACAAGCCACGGTTCGGGTGCCATTCGGCGTTTCATAATCCACCTCAAAGGCCGCCCCGGACTTGCGGATTTCCAGGACTTTCGCGCTTGTCTGCAGGTCCACGCCCAGATCAGCGGTCGCCTCGACCAGCATTGCCACCAGATCGGGATCGAAATTGCCGAGCGGCCGGTCCATCATCTCCAGCACAGTGATCTCGGCGGCACCGGCGCGTTTCGAGATGTGAGCGAACTCCATGGCGATAAACCCGCCGCCCACGAAAGCGATCCTTTCGGGCAGTTCTTTAAGCTCGAGAAAATCGGTGCTGGTAATCAGATGCTCTTCGCCGGGGATGTTGAGTGTCATCGGCCGGGCACCGGTCGCGATATGGAAATGCTTCGCGCGTAACGTGTCGCCATTGATCTCGATCGTATCGCGGCCAGCAAACCGTGCCGTGCCGTGCAGCGTGGTGATGCCCGCCTTTTCCAATCCGGCCTCAATCCGGGGTGGCATTGCATCCGTAAAGGTGCGTTTGAAGGCGATCATGTCCGGCCAGTTGACCGAAACCTGCGCCTCTAGCCCCTTGCCCCGCATGTTGTGTGCCCAGTCCACGCCTTCGGTGACGGCGATCAGCATCTTCTTTGGGTCGCAGCCACGCAGCGCGCAGGTGCCGCCGTAGGAGAGACAATCGATGCTTGCCACTTTCCAGCCAGCGGCGGCGGCCATCCGGGCAACGCCATTGCCACCGGTGCCCGCCCCGATTACGATCAGATCGAATTCTTGTGTCATTTCGAAGTGCTCCGATTTTGTTTCCTGCCGTCGGCTGTCCTGCGGTCCTTACCAAAAATCTTCCATGGTTATGCTTGCACATCTGGCCACTTGGCGCAAAAGTTTTTCAGATGAGTCTGAAAACAGTGAAGCGAGACCGCGATATGGATAAAGTCAAAGCATCCGACCTGCTGGTCAAGGCGCTTGAAAACGAAGGTGTCGAGTTCGTTTTTGGCGTTCCGGGCGAAGAGAACCTGGATTTTCTGGAGGCGCTGCGGAACTCTTCGATCCGGCTGATCGTTACTCGCCACGAACAGGGTGCCGGTTTCATGGCGGCAACCTACGGGCGGCTGACCGGCAAACCCGGTGTTTGCCTGTCTACTTTGGGACCGGGGGCGACCAATCTGGTCACACCGGCGGCCTATGCACAACTGGGCGCGATGCCGATGGTGATGATCACCGGCCAGAAACCGATCCGCAAAAGCAAACAAGGCAAGTTCCAGATCGTCGACGTGGTGGCGATGATGCGCCCGCTGACCAAATTTGCTCATCAGATCGTGGACGCTGGCACCATCCCCGCGCTGGTGCGTCAGGCGTTCCGCCTGGCCGCCGAAGAACGCCCGGGCGCGGTTCATCTGGAACTGCCAGAGGATATCGCCGCTGATTATACCAGCAACAGCTTTCTGTTTACACCGAACAATCCCGGGCGACCGGATTGCGACGGCGCGGCGCTCGATCAGGCCTGCGCGATGATCAGACAGGCAAAACATCCGCTGTTGCTGGTGGGGGCCGGGGCAAACCGCAAAGATACCATCGTCCCGCTGAAGGCCTTCGTCGAAAAGACCGGCATTCCGTTTTTCAACACCCAGATGGGCAAAGGGGTTATCGGGGGCTATCACCCCAACTACATCGGGACGGCGGCACTGTCGGAGGGCGACTATCTGCATTGCGCACTGGATCGGTCCGACCTGATCATCAATGCCGGCCACGATGTGGTGGAAAAACCGCCGTTTCTGATGACACCGGACGGGGTCAGGGTGATCCATGTGAACTACAGCCCTGCGGCGGTCGATCAGGTCTATTTTCCACAGCTTGAACTGGTCGGCGATATTGCCTCGACCTTTCGGACGCTGACCGGGGCGATGTCCAAGTGTGACAGCCACGATTTTGCCTATTTCGAAAGTATCCGAGACCATATCCTTTCGCACATCCAAGAAGGTGCCGATGATCCGCGTTTCCCGATGATCCCGCAACGGCTGGTTGCCGATGTGCGCCGGGTCATGCCGGACGACGGCATCATTGCGCTGGACAATGGCATGTACAAAATCTGGTTTGCCCGCAACTATCGCACACCATTGCCCAATACCGTGCTGCTGGACAACGCGCTGGCCACCATGGGGGCGGGGCTGCCTTCGGCGATGATGGCGGCAATGCTGAACCCGGGGAAACGGGTAATGGCAATCTGCGGCGATGGCGGCTTCATGATGAACTCGCAAGAGATGGAGACGGCCGTGCGACTCGGGTTGAACCTTGTGGTTTTGGTGTTGCGCGACAATAGCTACGGCATGATCCGCTGGAAGCAAGCGGTGGGCGGCTTCCCTGACTGGGGGCTGGAATTTGGTAACCCGGATTTCGTGAAATATGCCGAAAGCTACGGGGCGAAGGGTCACCGGGTTGACTCCGCAGACGGCTTCGCGCCGCTGCTGAAGCAGTGCTTCACAGAGCGCGGCGTGCACCTGGTCGAGGCAGCGGTCGACTATTCTGAAAACAAACGCGTTCTTATTGATGAGCTTTCCGAAAAAGTCTGCCTGATCTGAGTCCGACATTTAGCATTGGGCCTAGGGGTTTTCGTCCTGGATCTTCCTACTGTGGGCCCTACACGTCACGTTTTCATCCTTGGTGCTGCGGACCAATACCCTGGAACATCGCGCGTAGATCGACGGTAGATTTTTTCCCCAAGTCGTCGAAATGCGTCTCCAGCCATTGCGTCGCGGTCTCGCGCCCCAGATCGCGCAAATGGGTCAGGAACGCCCATTCCGCGTTCATCTTGGACGACGCCCCCAGCGGGATCAGCGCGTTCTGGTTCTCGATGATGTGAATGCGCTCGCGCCGATAGCGGGATTCGTCCAGCTTGCCCTCGTCGATCAGTCGGGCAACGAAATCAATGGCGCGCAGCTCTTTCAGCAGGCTGGAATTGAAGGCGATCTCGTTGAGCCGGTTCTGGATCTCCTGCGGGGTGCGGGGGATGCCCTTACGCTCCACGGGGTTGATCTGGATGACGGCGATATCGGCGCAATCGCTTCCCGTATGGAACGGGAACAGCGCCGGGTTGCCCATATAGCCGCCATCCCAATAGGGCACGCCGTCAATGACCACCGCCTGATAGACGTTCGGCAGACAGGCCGAGGCCATCACCATGTCGGACGTCAGATGTTGGCTGTCAAAGACCTTGACTTTGCCGGTTTCAACGTTGGTCGCGGAAATGTACAGCTTGATGCGGTCGCATCGTCGAACGCAGGAGAAATCGACGCAGCTTTCCAGCACATCTCGCAAAGGGTTCATATTCAGTGGGTTAAGTTGATAGGGCGAAAACATCCGCGACATCGCATCCATCGCGTGATAGCCCCAGGACCGGTCAAGGCTCCAGTTTCCCATCATGACATCGATCGGCGCGCGCTGGATCGGGCTGCTCTTGGCCGCTTCAGACATGGCACGCCAGAAACCCTCCAGTTTTTCGCGCGCACCGTCCAAACCGCCAGCGGTAAGGCCATCTGCCAGTGCGATCGCATTCATCGCGCCGGCCGAGGTGCCGGAAATAGCGTCGATTTCCAGCCGTCCGTCTTCCAGAATGCGATCCAACACCCCCCAGGTGAAGGCCCCGTGGGCCCCGCCGCCCTGCAAGGCGAGGTTCACGCGCTTACGCATCGTTGTTGGTTCGGGGCTTTTCAAGGTCTTCTCCATCGACGTCCTCACTTGGTTTCATGTACGTTCATTCCCGAGAGCCAAGATCGGGCCACCCTTGATCTTGGCATTGCCACACCGTCTGTCGGTTAAATCTTTCGTTCCAAGGTCGCAGGAGACCCCGGATTTTCATGATTTTCCTTCCGGAACCGGTGTCGCCGGGTCAGCGTGCACGGAGTGAAAAGCCCAGCAACAGACCGATCAGGGTCAGGGCGCTGACGGTAAGAAAGGCGCCCGTGGCAGAGGTCGCGTCAAGCACCAATGCGATGACTTGCGGCCCCAAGACCATCCCGGACACCTGTGCCGTGAAAACCAGACCGTAAGCGGCGCCGCTCAGTTCGTGGGGTACCGTCTCGGCAGGAATTGCAAGTGCTGCAGGAAAAAACATGGAGCAGCCAACGCCCATCGTGACAACGATCACGACCAGAATGAAGATGCCTCCGCTCGCGGCCGCGCCGGGAACCAGCAGCGAGCCGATCAGGTAGATGGCAAACGCGATCACGACAAATACTTTTCGACGCCGCAGGCGGTCGGAAACGTTGCCCCAAAAGGGTGCAAACGGGATATCGATGAGCAGCAACACCGAAGCAATAAATGCTGCTACGGCAGCGGATGTGCCCATGTTATCGACCAAGATCTTGGGTGCCCAGGTCGTGAATCCGACAATTGCCGCGTATCCGAAAACTGTAACTGCGGCCAATCGCCAAAGTGGCCCGCTTTTTAGAACCCTGGCAACATTGACGGATGCTCCTCCCCGAGGCAGCGCTCTGCCCCCGCTAAACTCAAAAACAAAAATAGCGCTGAGCACCAACAGCGCCGCACCGAATGAAACCAATCGCCATCCTCCCAACTGATCTAGCGGTCGCAGCAGATTGAAGGCGACAACGGTTCCCGCCGGCAGGCCAGCGGCGAATATGCCAACCGCCAGCCCGAGTTTGTCCCGGGGCACTAGTTGCGCTGCGATCTTGAGAAGCGCAACCAGCAACAGAGCGCCGCCGACGCCCGAAATCAGACGGCCCGTCAGCAAAAGGAGCCAGGACGACGTCAACAGAGTTACCGCCACGCCGACAAGCATGGTGCCGAGGCCGACACGGATCGCCGCGGTGGGTCCCCACCGATCCACTGCCATGCCTGATGGGATCGCGAAAACCACGATCGGGGCCAGGAATGCGGTCATCACCAGAGAAACGGTATTGTTGTCGATCGAAAACTCGCTTTGCAGTTTACTCAGAAGGGGTGGAAATATCTGCAAGAGAACCCCAAAGGCGAAGTAACCGTAAAACAGAATCAGGAATATTCGCCGAAGGGATGGCAGAGCACCTGCATCAGCCGCGGAAAAATCGTCAACCATGGCACGGTGCCCGGAATTGATGTCAGTCATAATCGGTCACTCCTTGATTTGGGACACGACCGGGAAGGCCCGTTCCAACCACGCTTGGTATTTTGATGCGATTTGCCATGTGTCCTATAGGGGCGCGGGCAATTGATTTCTAGTGTCTTTTTCCACGGAACCCGGAAAGACAGTTCCGGTGTCAGCATTTTCGACACCCTTTCTAGTTCCTGTATTTACTACAGAGTCAACTGATATTTTCAGGATGTCGCCCAGCCCTTCCGCGCTGGGATCGTCGGCACCGGTCGATACCGGGTTCCGTGGCAACCGACCGACACGAATCGTCGGGAGTTCGGGGCGAGGGTCTGGTCGGGATTCTTTCAGCCGAGGTTCTGCGTTTGAGAACCCGGGCGCGAAAGCACATTGTTTTTTAACACATTAATTGAACGTGCGCCGTTCAGAAAGCCCTTGCGTCTGTATTTAGTACAGAGTGTAGGATGCAGCTTCATTCAACAGAAAAGGCCAAATCCTTGAACCAGCGACCATCAAGTGCATTCTTGAACAACAAAGCATCCGCCTCTGGCGTGATGACTGACGGCGCGGAAACCGGCGTGAACCGTACCCGGGCCGTGCTGTGGCTGGTGCTGTTGCTTTTGGGCGCGGTGGTGGCAAATCTGGCGGGCAAGCGATTGCTTGCATATCTCGAATCAACGGGCAGTACCGATTTTCAGGCGGCGTTGACCGGAATGCTTGTGCTCACTTTGGTTCTCTATGCGATCCTGTTGGCAATCCCCTTCGTTCCCGGCGTGGAAATCGGACTGTTCCTGCTCATGACGCTGGGCGCCCCGGTTGCGCCCTACGTCTATTTTGCAACGGTTATCGGCCTGGCGGCCGGCTTCCTGCTGGGGCGATATATGCCGACGTCCCGTTTGTGTCGGCTGATGGGCGGTGTCGGGCTCAGGCGTGCCAGTGCATTTCTTGAGAATATCGAACCCTTGGGCCAAAGGGAAAGAATAGCTCTGATCCAGGGCCGGATGCCAGACTGGCTTGGACCCAGAGTAGTGCGGTATCGCTATCTTGTCGTAGCCGTGGCCTTGAACGTGCCCGGAAATGCTCTGATCGGCGGCGGCGGCGGGATTGTGCTTGCTGCGGGTCTGAGCCGGATCTTTTCGCCAGCCACGACACTGCTTACAATTGCCGTCGCCGTTTCTCCTGTGGCTCTGGCAGTTTACATCTTCGGTGCAGGGATACTGAACTGGTGATCGGAAAACGCATTCCCAGCGTGCCTGCAGGGGGCAAAAACACCGTGACTCCTCTGGAGTTGATTTTCCAGTATATTCACCGACGCACATGTCACAAATCGAAAGTACAACAATGAAGAAAATTCCCACCTTTGCGATCTTGGTCGCGATAGTATTGCTTGCCTTTGGCACAGTGATGTTAGTTTTTTACCCCGCAGAAAGAAGTAGCGGTATTGCGGGCCTGTCGTCCGGAAGCGCAGAGAATAGCCTTCAAACAGAAGAATTCCCAATTGTGGGTCAGGACCACGTCAAGCAAGACGACCGCGTCACTTACAACTCGAACCCGCCCACGTCAGGCGGGCATTTCGCGACGTCGCTACCATGGGGCGTTTTTGGTCAGGATGTCGAGGACAGAAGTGCTGTGCACAACCTTGAGCACGGCGGGATCTGGATCACGTACAGACCCGATCTCGACCAGGCGTCGCTCAGGCAATTGCGTGAAATCGCGGCGCGCTTTCCCAATGCGGTTCTGATGTCTCCGCGGGCCGCGAATGACAGCCCGATCGCCATCGTATCCTGGGGGCGGATGATGAAGCTCGAATCGGTAGATGCCGAGAACGTCGATCGCTTTATCCGGACCTACATCAACAACAGCCCGGAACAGTTTGCGTCGTTGGACACGCCGGTTGCCCAAGAGACTATTGAGCTTGAAGACGGCACTCCGTTTCCGCAATTCAGTTTGATCGATGTCGATGGCATCGCGGCCACCCCCGCGTCGCTTTCTGGCAAGCCCTCGATCGTCTGGTTTACAACAAGCTGGTGTGTGCCTTGCCAGATCGGCGCGAAGGTGGTCGCGGAACTCGATGCCGAACTGGGTGGTGACGCATTCAATGTTGTGGTTATTTTCGTCGACCCCAGAGAAAACGATGACGACCTGCGCCGCTGGAAGGCGAAATTTGCCGCCGCCGACTGGCAGGTCGCGTTTGACGATCAATCCGACCCATTGGCGACGAAAATTGGCCTGAAATATCTGGATTCAAAATATCTGTTGGACGCCAATGGCATATTGCTGGACCAGGATTTCAGGATCGCCGACGACGCATACCTTGAAATCATCCGTCGCGCAGTGGAGGGGTCCTGAGCAATGGGTAACTTACTGATATTCAGGTTATGGCGCCATGTCTGGCCGTCAACCGCAGCATTGGCAACCATGGTCGCCGTGTTTTTTTGGCCAGCCGTGCCCCTGGGCGGTGTTTCGTACTGGCTACAATTCCTCTCTTATTACACGCCGCAAAACTATCTTTACGGCGCATTGACTGTCCTGGCTGGACTCTATGTGGGCATTTACATCTACAACAAGAAAGTGTGCGCCACCTGTCGGTTGCCCGATAAAAAAGCAGGTGCTGCGGGTGTAGTCGGGGGTGTTTTGCTGGGCGCCTGCCCGGCCTGCATACCGGCGCTGGCGGTATTCCTGCCTTTGGGCGTCAGCGTCTATCTCAGCAGGATCAGTTGGGTATTTCTGGTTCTGGCAATTATTCTGCTGACGTTTCTAATTTACCAAATGAACGGTTTCCGGAGGACTGCGCAATGAGTGATTTCGAATTTCTTGCGGTGTCGGACCTGCCTTTGCCGACGGGTGACCTGCTCGCCAATATGCCGCTTCCCCAAGGCTGCGGCGCGATGCTTTTCGACTCGTTCCGGGTGCTTCTGTTCGTCGTGCTTTCGGTCGGTCTGGCCGTGATGCTTTGGCATTCGTTCAGACGTCGGCGGGCAAATATCGAGCTGGTGCACGGCCTGAGGCTGACATGAGCCGCTTGCCCGACAGGAATACTTGGTTGTAACGGGGCATAGCATCAGGTGCCGACACTATATCGCCAGCGCATCCAGTACCGGGCAGTCGGGCACTTCGTCGCCGGAACATTTTGCTGCGGTTTCGGCCAGCACGCGCTCGATGCGTTTCAGATCGGCGATCTTGGCTCGAACTTCGGCAAGGTGAGCCTGCGTCCGTTCCAGAACTTCGGCGCAGGTCTGGGTGCCACCGTCAACCAGCGTCAGGAAACCGCGCACCTCCTCGAGCGTAAACCCCAGTGCACGCATCCGCATCACAAACCGTAGGCGTACAACGTGGCTGTCGTCGTAGACCCGGAATCCCTTTGCCGTGCGAGGCGGGTCAGGCATGACGCCGATGTTCTCATAGTAACGGATGGTTTCCAGGTTGCACCCTGTTTCGCGCGCCAGTCCGGCCCGTAACAGATTTTTTACCGATCTTTTCCCGCCCATATCGAAAATACCTCTTGCTCCTGTATGAGCTACAGACAGTAAATAGGGTACGAATCAAATGCAATAAGGATTTTGCGACTATGACGATTTCTGAACAGACCGCACCGGCAAAGGCTCAGGACACCTCCGAAACCGGCGGGCGGGTTGCCACAGCGGGCAGTCTGTTTGGGGCGCTGGCGATGACGTCGTGCTGCATCCTGCCGCTGGCCCTGGTCAGCTTTGGTGTCGGTGGTGTCTGGATCGCGCAGCTGACGGCGCTCTATGCCTACAAGTGGTACACATTCACCGTCGCCGCCGGTTTTATTGGCTACGGGTTCTGGAAAGTGCGCCGCGCCGAGGCCGGCGAGTGCCGCGACGGAACAGTCTGCGCCCGACCGGTGAACCGCACGTTGATGAAAGCCTCGCTTTGGCTGGCCACGGTGGTGACAGCGATCGCGATGATTTTTCCGTACATCGCGCCATACATCTTGAAATTCTGAGAAGGGAACGTTGAAATGAAATATCTGTCGGCGACACTTCTGGTCGGTATTCTGACCAGCGGCGCGGCTTGGGCCGCGGAACAGCAAGCGAAGATAGCGGTCAGCGAACTGAGCTGCCCATCCTGTGTCTATATCGTTTCCAGCGCCATGACCGGGATTCCGACCGTCAAGGTTGTTGATTTTCTCGAAGGCGAGAATTGGTGGGAAGGTACTTTCACCGTGACCTATGACGACGCTTCCGCAACGCCGGACATGATCGTCGAGGCGGTGAAGGGTTACGGCTATCCGGCCAGCATTGCGACGGCGGGCGACTCCTGAGGCGAAACGAGACACCTACAGTGCATCGGCCTTTGCGGCACGCACGATTTTATGCAGGCAAGACGAATGAGAGATTTATGAACGACAAAACCCTTTTGCGCCGTGGTCTGATCGGCAGTGTGATTGCCGCGATCTGCTGTTTCACCCCGTTTCTGGTGGTGATCGTGGCGGGTGTCGGCCTGTCCGCCGTTGTCGGCTGGCTCGACTACGCGCTGTTTCCGCTGCTGTTTGCCTCATTGGGCGTTGTCGCCCATGCACTCTGGCTTCTGGCCGGGCGGCATGGCCGTTGCCCCAAGAACCTGATCATCGCCGTGGTGATCGCTCTGTCCGTGCTGCTGATCTGGCTGGAGTTCCGCTATGCGCTGCGTCTTTCAGTGGCCGCCGCGCTGGCGGTGGTGCTTTACGCGGCCTGGCTGCGGCGGGCAGGGGCAGTTCGCCGGTGAATTCCGAATTCAACTGATAAATGTAAAAGAAAGAGACCGTCATGAAAGACTACAGTAAAACACCAAAAAGCGGCGGCTATGACCTGATCGTCATCGGCGCAGGGTCGGCTGGATTTTCCGCCGCGATCACCGCGGCCGAGGCCGACAAACGCGTGGCGCTGGTGGGGCATGGCACCATCGGCGGCACCTGTGTCAACGTCGGCTGCGTGCCGTCGAAGTTCATGATCCGCGCCGCCGAGACGCAACATGGCGCGCGCGCCGCCAGCCGCTTTCCGGGGATAAAGGCCGAGGCGAGCGTCACCGACTGGGCCGCGCTGGTGCAAGGCAAGCGCGATCTTGTCGGCACGCTGCGGCAAAAGAAATACGCCGATCTGCTGCCGCTGTACGAAGGCATCACCTATATGGAAGGTGCCGCTCGGCTGGAAGACGATGGCGTGCGGGTGGAAGGCGCGCTGCTTACCGCGCCGAAGATTCTGATTGCCACCGGCGGGCGCCCCTCGATCGCGCCGATCCCCGGCATCGAGGATGTCGAGACGCTGGACAGCACCTCATTGCTGGAACTTGATGCGCTGCCGGCCAGTCTGACGGTTCTGGGCGGCGGCTATATCGGCGCCGAACTGGCGCAGGTGATGGCGCGGATGGGGGTGAAAGTTACCGTGATTTGCCGCTCGCGGTTGCTGCCTCAGGTCGAACCCGAAGTGTCAGCGGCGCTGACCGATGCCTTTCGGGCCGAGGGAATCAAGATGGAATGCGGCATCACCTATGACGCCTGCCGCCAGGATGCCGACGGTATAACCATCTGTGTCGAACGTGACGGCAAGCCCTTTGAAATTACCTCGGAAAAGCTGTTCGTCGCCACTGGACGCCGAGCCAACACCGATGGCATGGGGCTAGAGGAGGCCGGAATCGAGTTGAACGCGCAGGGCGCCATCAAGGTGGGCACTGACATGCAGACCTCCAAGCCCGGCATCTATGGCGCGGGCGATGTCACCGACCGCGATCAGTTCGTATATATGGCCGCCTATGGCGCCAAGGTCGCGATCAACAACGCGCTGGGGTTACAGCCAATGATCTATGACAACGCGACCATGCCCTGGGTGGTGTTCACCGACCCGCAGGTCGCAGGCGTCGGTCTGACCGAAGCGCAGGCGCGTGACGCCGGACATGAGGTCAAGACCTCGGTTCTGGGACTGGAAAACGTGCCGCGCGCGCTGGCGGCGATGGACACCCGCGGGCTGATCAAGCTGGTGGCCGATGCGGAAACCGACCGGCTACTGGGCGGGACGATCATCGCGCCCGAAGGCTCGGACAGCGTCCAGACCCTGGCGCTGGCGCTGAAATTCGGCATGACCACCAAGGCTTTGGGCGAGACGATCTTTCCTTACCTGACCACAGTCGAGGGGTTGAAGCTTGCCGCGCAGACATTCGATATGGACGTGGCGAAACTGTCCTGCTGCGCGGGATAGGAGGCAAGGATGGGAAACAGAGGCTGGTTCTGGCTGATTGGTGCAAAGATCGTTTGTTGTGGGGCGCTGCTGCTGGTGCTGGCGGGCGTTCTGTCGCTTGCCACCATAGGCACCTTCCTGAGCGGCAATGCCCTGCCCCTTGCGGGGGGCGGAGGGCTGCTGGCAATCGTGCTGGCGCGGCGCTGGCTGCGGGGCCGCCCCTCGCCGGATCGGCGTGAGCTTGCGGATGAACCGCAGCCGGAGCAGTCAAGCCGGATCCCGACCGATGGTTAGCAAGGCACCCGCCGGTCGTGCCCGGTCCGCGCTGGTTCTGTGCGGCGGCGGCAGTCATGGCGCGCTGGAAGTCGGCTTTGCCAGGGCGCTGTCCGAGGCCGGTCACAGGCCCGATATGATCCTGGGCACGTCCATCGGCGCGCTGAACGGGGCGTTCCTTGCCGCCGGTGTCGAATTTGCCAGGCTGGAACGGCTCTGGCGGGAGTTTCGGCTTTGGAAGGCCGTGCGCCCCAATTGGGGCTGGCCATTGCACCCGCGCACCGCACCCGGGTTTCTGAACCTCGCGCCGCTGCGCCGCATCCTGCGCCGCGCGTTGCCGGTGACCCGGTTCGAGGACCTGAAGATACCGCTCAGCATCGTGACGACCGATCTTGCCTCGGGCAAGGCGTGTTACTGGGAAGGCGAGGGCGATCTGATCGAGCCGCTGCTGGCGTCGATGAGCCTGCCCGGCGTGTTTCCCCCGACCGAACTCGACGGGCGCCTGCACGTCGACGGTGGCATTGCCGACAATGCACCCCTGGGTCGTGCAAAAAGGCTAGGGGCCACGCGGGCGTTCATGATCGAATGCGCCTGTGCCGATCCCTGCGCAAGGCCGCCCTCGGGCTGGTCGGGGATCGTCGGCCGGTCCTTTGAGATTGCGATGCACCGCAAACACGCGCTGGAGCTGGATGTGCATTGCGCCGCCATGGAGGTGTTCCGCGTGGTTCCAAGGCTCGATATCGCGCCGAGTCTTCTGAGCTTTGCGTCGTCGGACGCATTGATCGCTGTCGGTTATGAGCAGACCAGGGCGGCGTTGACCGAGTGGCCACATTCGGCAATCCACGCGCGCAGGCGAAGCGCCGCCTCTGGCCCACGGCCTTCGAATTGGGAGAGCTTGGCGTGACCCCGGCGCTTCTGTTCGCCTTCACCGCCGGGGCTGTCGCCACGGTCAATCCCTGCGGCTGGGCGCTTCTGCCGGCCTGGTTCGCCCGGCGGCTGAACGATGGGGGCGGAGCGGCGCCGCTTTTCGCGGCCCTGCGCGCGGGCGTTCTGGCGACGGTTGGGTTCATCGTGATCTTTGGTCTTGCCGGAATTGCGCTGGCGCTTGGCGCGGCCTGGCTGGGGCCGCTGCTGCCCGTTGTCGGACTCGGCGTCGGGTTGGTGCTGGCGGCGGTCGGCGGCGCCTCGTTGCTGGATCTGCGCTGGAGCACTTTGCCGGGCGGTGAGGTATGCCGGACCGTCAGCGACCGCCACGGTAGCCTGGTTTTCGGCATCGGCTATGGCCTTCTGTCGCTGTCCTGCACCCTGCCGATCTTTCTGGCCGCGCTTGGTTTTTCGCTGACCGGGACCCCGCTGGATCTGGCGCTGAACATGCTGGCCTACGCACTGGGCATGGGCACCGTGCTGTCCTCGTTGGGAATCGCGGCTGCCACGGCCGGTGTCGGCTTTGGCCGGCTGACACCGCAAGGGGCTGTCATTGTGCGAAAGATCAGCGCCGCGCTGCTGCTGGCGGCGGCGGCTTATGTCATCTTCTACTGGGGCCGGGTCGTCTTTGGCGATGTCATGGTCGAAAGCCGGATCGTCAATACCGGCGAGATGGTGTCCGGGTCGCTGCGCGGCTGGCTTAGCAGAGATACCGGGCGCGTGATCACTGGCCTGACGCTTGCGCTGTTGCTGGCAATGGGCGCGTACAGCTTGCTGCGGACACGGCAGCGGCGCGGGGAACCGCGTTCAGCCGTCAAACATCAGGAAAATCCACGATGACAAGCACGAATGAGATCGACCCGGCGCAAGATTTGATTGTGCCCAGCGGCAGTTCAGACTTTGATTGGACCGTAGTTATCGATCCGCTTGTGGCCACCGCGCTTAAGGCGCTTTTGACCGACTGGCGGATGAAAAAGCGCTGGAACGATTTTCCAGCCGCGCATCGCCGCCTGCATATCCATATTCTGCAAACCTATCTGAAAACAGGCGACGCGCCTGCCGCCGCCGATCTGGATGCGGAGCTCGGGCCGGGTGCCTCTGCGGCTTTGGTTGACCTGGCGGATCGTGACCTTGTCGTGCTGAGCGGCGGCGAAATCATCGGCGCATATCCCTTCACCTCGCGCGCCTGCGGCCATTCGGTGGTGATCAAACCCCGCGAGATCGCAACCATGTGCGCCATCGACGCGTTCGGCGTTGGCGCGATGGTCGACAGCGACGCACAGGTGCACTCTCGCTGCCCGGAATGCGATACCGCAATCGACATTCGGATCGGCGGCAACGGGCTTTCGATTGACACGGTGCGTCCCGAAGGCGCGGTCGTCTGGGCTGGCGTAGACGCAGTTGAGGGTTGCGCCGCCGACACGCAGTGCCGCTCGATGCTGCTGTTCTGCTCTGACGCGCATCTTCAGGCATGGCGCGCAAAGACTGCACCAGGCGGCGAGGGCTTCCGCTTGACGCCGGGCCAGGCGCTTCAGGCCGGGGCGGCGATATTCCGGCCCTTCATGGCTGGCCTCAAAGAACAGGAGAGCAGGGCAAGACGACTTCCAAAGACCTGATCGTGATTGGCGCGGGCATGGCGGGCATCGCAGCCGCGAACAAATGCGCCGCCGCCGGCTGGTCGGTCGCGATTGTGGACGAGTTGCCCTATGGTGGCACCTGTGCACTCAGGGGCTGCGATCCGAAGAAAATGCTGCGCCGGGGCGCCGAGGTGGTTGATGCTGCAAGGTTGATGCGCGGGCGCGGGATTGACGCAGGCGATCTGGCGATCAACTGGGCCGATCTGATGGCGCACAAGCGCAGTTTTACCGACGCGGTGCCGGGCAATATGGAAGCCGGGCTGAAAAAGAACGGTGTCGAGACGCTTCACGGCCATGTCCGGTTCGTCAACGAAAACACGGTTGAACTTGCGGGTGGCGAACGGCTGCAAGGGCGACACATCCTGATCGCCACCGGGGCCGCGCCGCGCCCGCTCGACTTTCCCAGCGCAGAACACGCGATCGACAGCACCGCCTTTCTGGAGGGCACAGCGGAATCGGATTGTCGACGAGCGCCATGCCGCAGCACCGGAAAGTCACTGGCTGATTTTATGAAAAGCTAATATTATCAATATGTTGGCAGGTGGAGAAGGTTCGCTGCCGGTCGCGCCCCCTCCGCCACCTGCCTTCATTGAAAGACGGATATGCCCCGATGCGGGGGTCAATTTCTTTATGTTTCAAAGGGGTTTAGGTCTGGCGACCGAACGTGCGAGAATGCCAAAACACCTCACTACGCTCTCTAGCCTCCGTTTCTCTCTTTTCGACCGAACCTCGGGGCGATTTGGTTCGGTCTATGAAAGCCCAATAAAACAAGGGGTTTTCGTGAATTTCATGGCTGACCGGTTGCGGCGGCATCAAATCCTCTCACGCGATCAGAGAAAACAGAAATGGACGTGGTGGGGCGAAAGAGTGAGAACTTCCGAAACCATTTGGCGAGACCCATGGTTGTCGCTTAAACTGTTCGGATGTTTCGCTTTATTCATACAGCGGACCTTCATCTCGACGCTCCTTTAAACAGTCTCGCGCTCATGGATGAGGTCCTTTCCGACCTTGTGGGGTCCGCAACGCGGGGCGCGCTTGAGCAGATCGTGAGCCTTTGTCTGGAGGAAAATGTTCACGCGCTGCTCATCGCCGGTGATCTGTATGACCGAGATTTGCATTCCATGAAAACAGCGGCATTTCTGACGGCGCAGTTGGAGCGCCTGAATGCCGCCGACATTCCCGTATTCATCATCCGCGGCAATCATGACGCCGAGAGTGTCATCACAAAGGAACTGGACCTGCCTCCGAACGTCCATGTGTTTACTGGACATGGCGCAACTGTGCACCTTGAGGAACACGGCATCGCCATTCACGGAGTCAGCTTTTCCAAACCGCAGGCACCGGAAAGCCTACTTCCCAAGTATCCTGTGTCCGTGGCGGGATGCTTCAATATCGGCTTGCTGCACACGAGCCTTGCGGGGTCCGAGGGGCACGACACATACGCGCCCTGTTCCGTCTCGGACCTCAAGAACCATGGCTATGATTACTGGGCTCTGGGGCACATCCACAAACGGCAGGTCCATTCCGAGGCGCCCCATATCGTGATGCCCGGCATGCCGCAGGGGCGCGATGTCGGTGAGGCCGGTACAAAAACGGTCACCATGGTCAGCGTATCGAATGGCACGGTCACGCTGGAGGAAAGGGGCACATCGCAGGTTGAATTTAGCCGATTGCCCTGTGCGCTGGATGGTGTGGAGGAATGGCGTGGCATGCTTGCGCAGATCACCGCTGCGTTAAAAGAAGCGGTTTCCCAGGCTGCGGGCAATAGCATCCTGCGTGTTGAACTGACAGGACAGACGCCGCTTGCCTGGCAAGCTCGCCGGGATATGGACCTGCTCAGTGAGCAGATCAGGGAAGCGGCCGAGGCCATCGGAACCGTCTGGATCGAAAAGGTCGAATGTCATTTGCGCCAACCGGAAGCATCCGAAGAACGCGAGGACCCGAGGTTTGAGCTGCAGGCGCTCATGCAAACGCTGATGCAGGACGAGGCCGTCATGGCCCGCGCAGTGGAAATTTCAGAGTGGTTGGTGGGAGAACTTCCGCCGGAAATCAGATCCACTTTTGGTGCGGATCAGGACGCGTCGGCGGGAAGGATTGCCAGGTTTCTTGACGAAGGTTGCGAAGATGTCGTGGCCATGATGATGGGTGAAGAAGCCGAGGGGGACAGATAATGCGCCTTCGCCGTCTTGATCTCACTCGCTTCGGCCACTTCACCGATTTCTCGCTAGACTTCGGGGCGCGTGCGCCTGGCAAGGCGGATCTGCATATCATCTTTGGCCCCAATGAGGCGGGCAAGACAACTGCGTTCGAAGCCTATCTGGATCTGCTTTTTGGTGTTCCGCCACGCAGTCAATACGATTTCCTGCATGATTATGACAACATGCGCATCGGGGCCTGTCTGGAAATCGACGGGGCGGAACGCGAGTTGGTCCGCATCAAGAAGCGGCAAAACAGTCTTCTTGACGCCGACGGCAACTCGGTTAATCCGGCGATTTTGGCCCGCGCACTCGGCGGCATGAACCGAGAGCAGTATCGGGCGATGTTCTCGCTTGATGACGAGACGATCGAAAAAGGTGGCGATGATATTCTTGCCAGCCATGGCGACCTTGGCCAACTTCTGTTTTCTGCAGCCGCTGGGCTTTCTGATCTTAGCGGTGTGCTGGACAAGGCGCGCGAGGCGGCGGAGGATTTTCACAAGAAATCTGCGCGCAAAAGCTATTTGGCCGAGGCCCGTCGCAAGCTGAAAGATCTGGACGGGCAAATCCGCGATGTCGACCTGAATGCCAGCCGCTTTCGTGCCCTGCGCGCGGCGCTGGAAGCTGCTGAAACGGGGGAAATGGCCGCACGCAAGGCGCGAGACAAGTTGCTGGGCGACAAAGCCCGGCTTGATGCTGTCATCGAATGCTTGCCCCTGTCGGCTGAACTGGGTGGGCTGCACTCCGATCTGGAGGCGGTGAAAGACTATACCGTATTTAAAAAGACCTGGCTCGAGCAGGCCCGCAAGCTACGTGAGCGTGAGGTTGCGGCTATAGCCAAAGAAACTGCGGCGCAGAATGCGCTCAAAAAACTCCGTGAAAATCAAGCCGAGATCAAGCCGGACCCCGACATCCTTGCCGTCGGGCCGGAGATTGAACAACTGATGGATGCGCCACGCTCTCGGGCGTTGACGGCACGCGATGACTTACCGAAACGAGAGCGGGAGTTGACAGAGCTGAGTGCGGATATTGAGCAGACCATGGAAAATTTGGGTCTGACCGAGGTTGATCCGGCACAGCTGGCCGAGCCCGCCCTTGGCAGGCTTGAGCGCTTGGCAAACGAAGTGAAAACGGCACGGGAGGCGCTTGACGCTGCGGGCGACGAAGTGCGTGGCGCGAAGGGGGAACTGGACGAAATCACCGAAGGAGAAGCCGACGAAAAACAAGCCATTCCATCAGTTGATGATCTTCGCGCCCTCCTGGATCGCCTTCAACCTGAAGCCCTGACCAGCCAATTGCGCGAAGCCAATGCCGCCGTGAGCCGTGAAAAGAATGCCGTCACAGATGCGTTGGCAAACCTTGTGCCGTGGCACGGGGGCACTGACCAATTGCCGGTGGCTTCGGTGACTGAAGATCAGGCGCGACGGATCGCCGATGAGCACATAGCGCTGAAGGATGCGCACAAGGTAGCGCGACAGGATTTTGACAAGGTGGCGCGCGAACTGGCCGGTATTGAGGCCCGCCTCGACACCATGAAAACAGATGCCAGCCTGTTTACGGATGAAGACAAGCAAGAGGCGCGCGCACGTCGCGATTCCGTCTGGGACGAGCATGCCCGGGCCCTTACGCGGGAGAGTGCGGACAGGTTTCATGAAGAACTGGTGCGGGTGGACACCATACAGGATGCGCAGCTTGAGGCAGCCGACCGGCTGGCGCAGTTGCGGGAGCTGCAAATGAACGTAGCCGACCTGACGGCACAAAAGGCCCATTGGAAAGCGCAGGTTGAGGCGCACGCACAAGCGCTTGAGGCTGAACAAGGCGCGTTTGCCGACATTCTCAAACAACTTGCATTGCCAGAAAGTTTTGATCCGCACGATCTGCAGTCTTGGCTGAAATCACTTGCAGATGCCCACAAGGCCACCGCAGCCCTTGCGCAGGCGAAAGAGGATCAGACCCGTGCGAAGACGGATATCGCCAAGGTCGAGACGGCTCTGCGCAAGGCGTTGAGCGCTGCCCCGGAAGCCGGGGAATTGTCCGACCTTACCCGTATGGCGCGCAAAACCCTTGAGGATGCGGGACGCGCGCAGGAGCGCGCGCGCGCGATTCAAAAAAACCGCGCCAAGCTGGCAAAGCGCGAACAAAAAGTCGAGGAATTGGAAAAAGGCATTGCGGATGCCAAGGCCGAATGGCGCGTGCAGGCTGATGCCTCACCTCTGAAAATTGACAACCCCTCAGACTTTCACGATGCCTTGCCGACCCTGCGCAAACTCGGGCCTTGGTTGTCGGAGCGCGAAAAACTGGGTGGCCGGATCAAGGCCATGAAAACAGATGCCGATGATTTCAGCAAAGCCGTATGCGACCTGAATACGCGGCTGGGGGGCGATCAGAATTCAGAAGCCTTCGTTCTGGAACGAAATATGCAGAGCAGACTGAAATTAGCCGAACAGGCCAGCCATGATTTCCAAATCCTGAAAACACAGATTCAGGAACAAGAGAATACGCTGGTCAGCGTGAGAAAAGAATTCGAAGGCATTGCAACTTCTGTTGAGGAGATGGCGCCGGTATTTCCCGACGCAACCGCGATCAAAACCACCGAAGATTTGCTGAATGCTGTCTCAAGTGCCCAAAAAGCTGATGGGCTGCGCGAGGGGATCGCGGATTTGCAGCGCCGCATCGCGCTTCGCCTGGGGCAGAATGATTTCGACGCTGCACTGGAAATCCTTGAAGGAACGGACATTCCCGCAGCCACTGCGAGCCTGCAAGCGGTAGAAGCGGACCTCGCAGTGGCGGAGAAGACGCTTGAAGGCGCCATCGGGGATTTGCGCGCGGCCCAAGATGCGCTTGCGGCGGTTGGTGGCGATGATGCCGTCGCCAGATTGCAGGAAAAACGGCGGGTTCTCTTGCTGGACATATCCGAAGAAGCCAAAAAGAGCCTGCGTCTAAGGCTGGGAGTACTTTTGGCCGAGCAGGCCCTGACGCGCTATCGTGACAGTCACCGCAGCGGCATGCTGGCCGCCACGGAAAAGGCTTTCAGCAAGCTGACTGCCGGGCGATATGCCAGGCTGGCGACGCAACCCGACGGGCAGAACGAAGTCCTGCTTGCTGTTCGGGGTGAGGATAACCGTTCCATTTCTGCCGCCAAAATGTCCAAGGGCACGCGGTTTCAGCTATATCTGGCATTGCGGCTTGCGGGGTATGGTCAGTTTGTCGCCGATGGCACGACGCTCCCGTTCATAGCCGATGACATTCTGGAAACTTTTGATAACACAAGAACCTCTGCGGCACTGGATTTGCTCGGGGAAATCTCCCAGACTGGGCAAGCCCTGTATTTTACGCATCATGAACACGTCGTTGATCTGGCGCGAGAAAGACTGGGAGAAGGCTGCCAAATTCATGATCTATCAACGGAACAATAAAAGCACCGAAATTAATATTTTCTATCAAACACTTCCTTCTCTTGGTCACTCCATGGCTTCGCCGCCACGTCGATAAGATCGGCGATCTTCACGGCTGGGATTTCCTGTTTCACAAATAACCGCTCAACGACCATTGGCGCGAGATAGGCAATCCGGATCTGGCGGCTGACGAAGCGGTCGGACAGGCCTTCAACGGCAGCTAGATCGCTGACCGTGTTGGCCTCGCCAGTTTCCAACTTACGCCGCCATTCCCATGCGCGGGCTAGAGCGCGCAAGATGTGGGGGTCCTGCTGACGATCCTCAGCATCGAGCCGGTTCTCGGGGGGCAGGATCTGGGTGCGGCCGTTGCGGCGGCGGTATTCGAGGGGGACGAATATGCGGAAGGTGTCGGGGGTGGTCATGCGCTTGCCTCCTGTTGGCTCATCAATTCACCCGCCAGCCCCTTCAACCCGTCGGCCCTAAGGTCGATCGCCAACCCCTCGCCGGTGACGGTTACGCGTTGCACCAGAAGTTGAACGATGCGGGCGCGCTCATTATGGAAAAGTTGCGCCCATAGGGTGTCGAAATCCTGCAGGGCGGCGGCAACTTCGCTGGTGTCGGTGCGCTTGCCCAGTTCCGTTGCCGTGCGTGCGGCAATTTCGGGGGAACGCAAGACTCGGCGTAACTCGCGCACCACCGCCCCTTCGACGATACCGGCAGCAAGGCGCTGTGGCGCGGTTGAGGGCGCGGTGTGACGGACCTTCAGATAATGGGTCGAGACGTAGTAGCAGTATTCCTTGTGCTTCTTGCCGGTGTGATGCGGGGTCATGGCCGCACCGTTTTCATGGAAGATCAACCCGCGCAGATAGGCGGGGTTTTTCGGGCGTCGCCCGCGCCGGTGTTTTCGACCGTTGGCTTTGAGCCGTTCTTGCACGCGATCCCATGTGGCCTGATCGACGATGGCCTCATGCTCGCCTTGAAAACTCCTGCCCTTGTGCCGCGCCATGCCCGCATAGACTGGATTTTGCAGCATGCGGATGACGAATTGCGAGTTCGGTGGATTGCCGGCCTTTGTGGTCACGCCCTTGGCCTGAAATTCCCGCGCCAGCAGAGTGCTGGAGCCGAGGTCAATGTAGCGCTCGAATGCCGTCTTCACGGTCGGGGCCTCGGTGTCATGGGGCACCAGCTTGCGATCCTGTAGCACATAGCCGAACGGCACGCTGCCACCCATCCACATGCCCTTCCGGCGCGAAGCGGCGATCTTGTCGCGGATGCGCTCGCCAGTGACCTCGCGCTCGAACTGGGCGAAGCTCAGCAGGATGTTCAGGGTAAGCCGCCCCATGGAGGTGGTGGTATTGAAGGATTGCGTGACCGAAACGAAGGTCACCTGATTGCGGTCGAAAATCTCCACCAGCCTGGCGAAATCCATCAGCGAACGGCTGAGGCGGTCAATCTTGTAGACCACGATCACATCGACCAGCCCGTCTTCGATGTCGGCCAGCATCTGGCGCAGCGCGGGACGTTCCAGCGTGCCGCCGGAGAACCCGCCGTCGTCATAGTGCTCGCGCACCGCGACCCAGCCTTCGGAGCGCTGGCTGGTGATATAAGCCTCGCAGGCCTCGCGTTGGGCATCGAGGGTGTTGAATTCCTGCTCCAAACCGTCCTCGGTGGATTTGCGGGTGTAAATGGCGCAGCGCAGCTTTCGCGTGCCTTGTCGCGTTCCGTCCATCAGGCCCCGCCTTTCCGGGCGCGGCCAAGGCCGAAAAACGCGAACCCGTTCCAATGTTTTCCTGTGATGGTGTTGGCCACTTTCGAGAGTGATTTGTAACGCTGGCCGTCATAATCGAACCCGTCGGGCTGGACGGTGACCACATGGGTGACGCCCTGCCATTCACGGATCAGGCGGGTGCCGGGGATGGGTTTTCGAT
>Ga0316208_1000171_pt1 | contig 91896 bp, 78 predicted proteins | sample 3monopyrite_MG_FD_204944 | JGI IMG/M metagenome (GOLD analysis project Ga0316208, IMG submission 204944) | Microbial mat bacterial communities from mineral coupon in-situ incubated in ocean water Damariscotta River, Maine, United States -... | ecosystem: Environmental > Aquatic > Marine >... | reverse complement strand
GCAAGTGGATGCACTTCTATTTGTTTCGTTTTCAACAGAAACTTATAGTAAGATTTAAGCGACGACACTTTTCGATTAACACTTCTATTCGAAATACCATCTTCTACCAAGGAGACGATCCAACTTCGAATAATCGTATATGGCACATCTACTATTGTATCCATATCATAATTATTCTCGGTAAATTTTAAAAACAACAATAAATCATTGTGATAAGCCTTTAAGGTATGTGGCGAGTAGTTTTTCTCCAGCTGAAGGTAATTGATGAAGTCTAAGAAAATGTCTGAGGCCTTGTTCACTGTATAAAATTACGCAAAAAAAAACCGTTAGTGCATCACTAACGGTTTCTATATTTGAAGATTACTGCTTACTAAATTTCTTCAGCATCTCTTAGTCCTTGGATATATTGCGCTTTTTGAACTTCAGCTCTACGCTTCACAGAAGGCTTCGTGAAAGCTTGTCTTTTACGCAATTGACGCATCGTCCCTGTACGGTCAAACTTACGTTTGAAACGCTTTAGAGCTCTATCGATATTTTCTCCGTCTTTTACTGGTATTATTAACATAGTGTCATCACCTCCTCTCTTTAGGACGGCAAAGATAGTAAGGATTTAGAATATACAAAGAACGAATTGCGATTTTTATTTAAAAAAAACAAAGACTAGCAAATTAATAGACCGTTTAAAATACTATTGCTTAAACAAAGTAGCTCGTTTACTTAAATCTTGAATTAGTTTTTCTTCCTCTTCACTTTCCAACAAGGTGTTGTAATTTTTCCAAAAGGCCTTGTTATAAGGACGAGATAAAAAGATATCGTCCGACCATTCCTTTTGTCGAGCCATATCGATAGCAATGGTATCCTGAACTATCTCAGTAAATAATATTTCTTGAATTGAATAGTAAAACTGTTCGTCTTTATCTGTTCCTTGAGCCTCTTCATTTTTTTGCCTATCGGAAGAACGATCCCCCACATTTACCAGTTTAGGCGTCTCATAATAAATATAGTTTGGATACATTTTATCGTTGTATTCCTTGTAGGTCATAATCAATTTATGATTCACCAAAGTATCAAACAAGCTCTTACTTCTTCTTCGCTGCGCATCCGAAGCCGCAACCAACTCATATTCAATGCGCTTGAAGGAATAATCGTCCCAATAAATATAGAGCCAACCTTTAGCTTCGAAGCCTTCATTGTAAATCCCTTTGGTCGCCAAACCGACATAATCTGTACTTTTATCTATTCTAATTTTGTAGAGTTTTCTACCATCATCCACTAAAACAGTATCCAATTGGAATTGATGTTTTTTCAAAACATTTTCACCAAACAACGCTTGACGCATATTAGAATTTCTAATTAAGTTCAATCGTCCTTTAAATAAATTACCCAATCCATTTACACGTCTGTCATTCCACTTAATCGCTTTAACCAAAGAGGACGTTTTGATGGTATCCCTTCGAAGATTTCTAGATCGCAATCGCTTGTTATTAGTCCTATTTTTAAGAAAAGCAGTATACGTATATAAACTATCAATATCACGCAAATCGTAACTCTTTCTAATTTCGTCTACGTTGATCTTTAAGTTGTCCTGTGAACCAGAAGCGTAACTGGAATCGTATAAGGTAAGCGCTCCTTCAATAAGCCATTTATATTCCTTTTTATTTCGCTCCTTGTGTCTAAGGAATCCTTTTTGTAGATACGGCTGTTCGGGCATTGTCCGTTCTAGACGCTCAATGGCCTTTAGCACTATTTCGTTTCCAGTAGTTGGTCTCGGATCGGCTACAATAAGCACCTCATCTAGAGACGCAATGTCTTCATCTAAGAAAACACCTTCGGAATTATCGAAATCTTTTACTAAGGTTTTGAAACTTTTATATCCAATAGATGATATAATTAAAGTGTCATTCGAATAGCGTTGTGGTACGACAAGCACAAATTTTCCGTCCGAATTACTAACCGTACCAATAGTTGTGTTCTTCACATAAACACTAGCACTCTCTAAGGGAACAAAAGTTAAAAAATCTGAAACTTGGCTTTTAACCTCTGTTTGAGCAAATGTCTGTACTGCGCATAAAATAAGCAGAAGACCGAAGAATTGTTTTAAGTAGGTATACTTCATCTTTAAATTTTGTTTATTCTCTGGCAATACAACACGATCTACCTTTATGAGTAAATCATCAGCAATTTTTAGGTAGCTGGCTTGTAGTCTTTACCATCGATGACCATTTTAGCGATTACCTCTTTTAATATTTCTGAAGTACCTCCACCAATTGGTCCTAGTCTACTATCTCTCAAATTTCTTGCCAAAGGATATTCTTCAATATAACCATACCCTCCTAACATCTGGAGACATTCGTACGCTACCTCATCGGCAACCTTGGTAGAAATAAGCTTAGACATACTCGCTTCTTTCACGACATATTCCTTTGCACCTAATCGTTGAGCAGTCACATAGTTAAAAGTTTTACACATTTCAACTTCGCTTGCCATTTGTGCAACTCGGTGACGGAGCGCTTGAAATTTATCTAAGGATTTACCAAATGCCACGCGATCTTTCATATACTGAAGCGTGTATTCAATTGCCCATTCGCTACGTGCATGTGCATTAATACCCATAATGAGTCGTTCGAGCGCTAAATGTTGCATTAAATAATTAAAGCCCATTTTTTCTTCTCCCAACAAATTTCCTACAGGAATACGCACATTATCGAATGCGATTTCGGCAGTATCACTTGCTCTCCAACCAAGTTTATCTAGCTTTGTAGCCGAAATTCCTGGCGTATCTCGATCCATCACAAACATACTAATTCCTCTTCCTCCTTCTTCTGGATGTGTCTTCGCAGAAACTACTAAATAGTCACTATACACCCCATTGGTGATAAATGTTTTGGATCCGTTAATTACATAATCATCACCATCGCGAACTGCAGTTGTGCGCATACCACCTACATCACTTCCTCCAAAGGGCTCACTAATACATAAGCAACCCAATTTTTCTCCACTAATGCTTGAAGGCATGTATTTATCCTTAATTGCGTCACTTCCTTCAGCATTAATATGTGTCATTGCCAAATAAGGATGCACCCACATAGCAGCTGCAAATCCAGCGCTATTGATACGTTGCAATTCTTCTAAATAGATCACTAAGTAAAAAATATCGAGATCTAAACCACCATACTTTTCTGGATACGAAATTCCAAAATAACCCATCTCCCCCATCTTCTCCCAAATAAAGCGTTCGATGGCACCAGTTTTCTCCCATTTTTCAATATGAGGAACAACTTCCTTCTGAAGAAAATCTCGAAAGCTTTTTCTAAAAAAATTGTGCTCCTCTGTAAAATACAAATCGTTCATTAACTATTTTATTTTGATTCTTTCAATGAAATAACACCCACTATTGAGTTCTGCAATCTCGCTTTACCCGGATTGAGAAGTGGTTTCATTCAGCTAACAAATATACTTTAATTCGAGCTAATTTTTGAGGTGAAAGCCCTTCTATTTTATCTAGTTCATCTAGGCTATCAAGACGTTCTCTCAGCACTCTAAATTCCCAGATTTTTTTGGCTAATTCGAACGAAATCCCATTTATGGTTGCAATATCAGAGGCGCTAGCAGTATTAACATTCATCTTTTCAAAATGAACAGGTGTTTTAACAGCAAACTGATAACTTACTTTTTCGATTACTTCCGAGCGCAAACCCCAAACCTCGAACAATTGCTCTATAGCTGCAAACCCTCCTATTTTCTCTCTATACGAAACGATTCGCTTACTGTATGTTTTACCTATCCCAGGCACTCGTTCCAGCATTTCGGCTGTAGCAACATTCAAATCAATTTTCTTTTCTGCAGAAATTTCTACATACTTGGGTTTAGAAAAACGAGTCTTAGGTTTTGGGCGATTAACCCATTCTGGAAATTTAAAATAGGGTTCAATTGCCTGTAGTAATGAATCTGATATACCGGTAACTTCCTGAAATTGTCGCGCAGAATTCAACCACTTATTTTTCGCACGAAACGCTGTTAATTTATCGACTGCATCCGCAGGTATACCTAACGTATAGGCACGATAGTCTGTCAAAAAATTAGGGTTAAAGGAATAAATTTTTGGTTGCTTGGATTCAAGTTGAATAGTTCGAATGGAATCTAATTCTCGTTGTAATTTTAACAAACCAGATGAATTGGTATCCAAATTTGACGGCTGCGAAAAATCGACTAAATAATAAACTCCTCCTAAACTTAGAATGAGTAAGACCAAAAATAAAATCCCATCTCTTTCACTTCTGGTGAAATAGAGATGGGATGTATTCAATTTTTTCATAACTCCACAGTATTAAAAAACTGGGGAGTCGTTTTGTTCAGTTATATGCCCTTGGTATTAACGAGACATCACTTTTATAGCATCTAAATAACGCTTTAATTGTTCTTTTACAACAGGGAATAGGAAATAAAGTCCTACCATGTTCGGGAATACCATTGCGAAAATCATCGCATCTGAGAACGCCCAGATAGACCCCATACTTGCCGCTGCTCCAATAACAACAAAAATTAAGAATAAGAACTTATAAGCTAAATCTGCTTTTTTTCCACGTCCAAATAAGTACTTCCAAGATTGTAGTCCGTAGTACGACCAAGAAATCATGGTAGAAACCGCGAACAATACCACCGCAACAGTTAAAAATACATTTGAATAAGGTATGTACTGTGCAAACGCTTTTGAAGTGATTCCTGCTCCTTCGTAAGAAACTCCATCAATCATTACCGCACCTAAACCATCACCACCATACTGGAATGCTCCACCAAAGTTAAAAATGATAATTACCAAGGCTGTCATCGTACAAATCAACACAGTATCAATAAACGGCTCTAATAAAGCAACTAAACCTTCACTAGCAGAATACTTCGTTTTTACAGCAGAGTGTGCTATAGATGCAGAACCGGCACCTGCTTCATTCGAGAAGGCCGCTCTTTTAAATCCAACTAATAAAACTCCAATTACACCACCAACACCAATAGCTTGTGGATTGAAAGCTTCTTTTACAATTAAACCAATCGCATCATCAATTAATGCAAAATTACTTAAGATGATGTACAAACAAGCAGCAATGTAAAGAACCGCCATAAACGGCACTACTTTCTCTGTAACAGAAGCAATACGCTTAATTCCACCAATTATAATAATCCCTACAACAACGGCTAAAACTACCCCAATCCAGAAACCAGCTCCTGTGCTCGCTTCCCAACCAAACATTTCTTTTAAAACAATAGTTGCTTGATTCGATTGAGCGGCATTTCCTCCACCAAACGATCCTCCAATACAGAAAATCGCAAATAAAACGGCAGTAATCTTACCTAAGGTCTTAAACCCTTTTTCTTTCAATCCTTTACTCAAATAATACATGGGACCACCGTAAACCGTACCATTTTCGTCTACGTCACGATACTGCACACCCAATGTACATTCAACAAACTTGGTGGACATACCTAACAACCCACATACAATCATCCAAAAAGTAGCTCCAGGGCCACCTAGCGCAATTGCCAAGGCAACACCGGCGATATTTCCATTTCCTACCGTTCCTGAAACAGCAGTCGCCAGCGCTTGGAAGTGACTTACTTCCCCTTCTTGACTTTCGTCACGAATAGTATCTCTAATGTCTCCATCTACAGCAGCAGCTGGATCACCTAAGCCATGCTCTTCTAGTGCATCGTATTTACCGCGAACGGTATTAATGGCTTTTCCAAAAAATCGGATATTCGGAAAACCGAAATAGATAGTGAAAAAAGCGGCACTAAAAACCAATAAAATTAAAACAAAAGGAATACCTCCAATTTCGAAAAAGATTACTTTGGAGAAAAAATCAGAAACCGGCTGAAAAGCCTGGTCAATTTTTTGGTCCATTCCAACCTCTTCGGTTTCTTGAGCAAAGGTGAATAAAGGAGTTAGCACTGCTAGCAACAATAGAAGATATTTCTTCATAATATTTTAAATTGGTTATACTTCGATTTTAAAGGAAAGCAAGATGCAAAAAATAGTGGCGTATTCCAATTTTTGCTCCTTAATTTCTCAACACTCAATTAAACATCGTACAGCTTTTTGAGTTTTTCAATTTGGTCTGGCCTCCCAATTAGAATCAATTTAGAATTTGGTTCTAGCACCGTTTCTGGCTCGGGATTAACTATATAATTTCCTTGAGGGTTTTTATAACCAATAATGGAACAGCCCGTATTTTTGCGCAAGTCCAATTCATTGATTGCTTTAGGCTGTCCACCAGCGCATACCTTTTCGAATGAAATCTGTTCTACATTTGCACTGTCTCCTTCTCCCGATACTCCTAAGTTATCTATAAACTCAATTAAATCTGGCACCACTAATAGCGATGCCATATGATCGCCCCCAATCTTATCTGGAAGTATCACATTATCTGCTCCCGCAAGTTTTAATTTTCGTCTACTAGTCTCTTGAGTCGCACGACTAATAATTTTGAGATCCTTGTTTATTTGCCTTGCCGATAGAACGACAAATAAATTGTCTGCATCACTAGGCAACGCACAAATAAGGCTGCTCGCCTTGTCCACTCCAGCCTCAAGCAACACTTCATCTTCGCTGGCATTCCCATGCACAAACAAAAGGTTTTCGTCTTGGTATCTTTCTATTAAATCTTCATCGCGTTCTATGATCAAAAAAGGTTTTTTGTAGGCCGCAATCTTTTGAACTGCTTGTTTACCGTTTCGACCATAACCGCATACAATAATGTGATCTTCTAAATTTGCAATTCTCTTTTCCAATTTTTTCTGTCTTAAATTACCTATGTTGTTCTTACTTAGAATGTATTCTGAAATAACCTTTATAGCGTATCCCACAATAAAGATACTGGAAAGTATAAGAATCGAAATAAAGATTTTTTCGGAAGCAGTAGGTGCGTGTATTTCGCCAAAACCGACGGTAGTTATTGTAATGACCGTCATATACATCGCATCGATAAAGGTATAATCATACAATATGATGAATCCAAATACACCTACAAAAAAGACGAGAAGTAGAAGAAGGATTGCTCCTACTATTTTTGATGTAAAAATTTTACTCATAAATCAAATACCGAAGTTCGCTTCACATACACCAAATCCTTCAACTTTAACCAGAATGCTAACGTTAGATAAATCGCGAACCAGACCCCAAGCGTTGCGAAGGACACATATATAAAAAACAAGCGAACACTTTTAGCACGCATTCCTAGGCGATCTGCCAAACGAGAGCATACGTAAAATCCGTTTTTCTCGAAATAGTGGCGAATTGAATATACGAATTGTAGCATATCGCAAGGTACGAATTTCACTGTGCTTTTAAAAGGGCATTACCCATGGCGCAATATAAACATTTATGAAGATCACAATAGCTCTTTTTTAATTCAAGAACACCTTGACTATCCATAGCGTTTGAGACTGGTAAACCAAAGGACTCAAATTTACGAACCGTATAGTTTTCTTCAGAATGAATAGATCGAGCTAATTTTAAAACTTCTTCAGAGGCATCTTTGCCGATATATACAGCATGGCAGAACTTAAGGGGAATGACAGCATTAATAATTAATAAATCGATAAACTTCTTCGTAAGATTTTTTTTGCGTTTCGAAGAGCTTACCTCAAAATTATAATGGGTATCCCAATAGGAAGTAGCACCTAACTGGAAAATATTATAGTAATCTTCAATAGACTTAGCTTCCATAATTTTCGAAAACAAATGCGGTTCTGCACTAAACAGAACTGCTAGTTGCGATAATCGTATGGTTGGAAAGTTTGGCGGCCGTAAACGGAAAAATTTCACGGGTATTATTGGAGATTCTCGAATACCATGTTTTCTTCGAAGATAGATATAACGTTCTTGAAGAAAATTATAATAAGAATCGATCATCGGAAAAGTTAAAAGACCAGCTTGGCCAAACAACAGAGCTTCGAGCTCTTCCACATCCTGAAATGTTTTTTGCCAAACTGAAAAGGGTAACGATTTTGATATACTTAGAAATGAGTTCCCATTCTTATCCAAGCCAAAACTTTTACACAAAAGGCGAAATAAAAGTGCCTCCCAATGATTGACTGACTCATCAAGTTCTTGTAGCAAAAGTTTACTTTTCATCTCCAAACGCTCAATATAAAGGCGTTCAAGCCAGTTTTTCTTGATCATTTGAGGCACTTCAACAATATGGTGCTCACAGTTGATCCATTTACCTGGCTTCAAAAAAAGTTGTTGATAGGTTTGCACCAATTTTGAAGGAACTACATCTTTCAATTGTAATGTAGGCACTACTGTGTTGTCTTTTCGATAAACAGAAGCGTCATGATTCCAAACTACATGTAAAATAACATTGTCGTAATTTGAATCTGTTTCATGGTGATGCGTATACCAATGCGAAGAATTACAATGAATTTCAACGTTTCCAGCCCAATTTTGACCATCAATTTCTAATTGTGCATTAAAAAAATCAGGGCCTTCATTGGAATTATGCATACCAGGCTTCGACACCCTAATAGAATTTCCGGCAACGGTTTTTAATGATGCTCCAGCGAATTTTTGATACTTCCATAAGTAATGGAGGAAATCTTCTCTCATTCTTGATTCATATTGCTGGGGAGCTTTGAAGGGGTAAGATTAAAGTATAAATATAAAAAAAATCCTACAAAATGTAGGATTTTATTATTGATGTAATAGCAATCTATTCAATATAGCCCATTTCTTTCATCCATTCGTCGTTGAACATTTTTCCTACATATCGACTTCCGTGATCATGAAATAACACAACAACCACATCATCTTTTGTGAATTTATCTTTTAACTGCAAAACACCTTTCATTGCAGCACCAGCCGAATTCCCTAAAAACATGCCTTCCTTTTTGGCTAACTCCTGTGTATAAACTGCTGCATCTTTATCAGTCACTTTCGTAAATCCGTCAATTATATCAAAATTCACATTTTTGGGAAGTATATCTTCTCCAATACCTTCTGTTACGTACGGATAAATTTCTTTTTCATCAAAAATACCTGTTTCGTGATACTTCTTAAAGACACTACCATATGTATCAATTCCCCACACTTTGATATTAGGATTCTGCTCCTTTAGGTACTTTCCAACACCACTAATGGTTCCGCCAGTACCTACACCTACAACGAAATGGGTAATCTTTCCTTCCGTTTGTTTCCAAATTTCGGGCCCCGTGCTTTCGTAATGTGCTTTCGCGTTACTCGGATTATCATACTGATTTACATACCAGCTATTAGGGGTTTCTTCTCCTAATCTTTTAGAAACAGAATAATACGATCTAGGATCTGTTGGCTCCACATCGGTTGGACATACAACCACTTCAGCACCAACAGCTCTAAGTATATCCATTTTCTCTTTGGATTGTTTGTCACTAATTACAAAAATACACTTGTATCCTTTTACAATGGCCGCCAAAGCTAGACCCATTCCAGTATTTCCGGAAGTACCTTCGATAATAGTGCCGCCAGGTTTTAATCGTCCGTCAGCTTCAGCATCTTCTATCATCTTTAAGCCCATGCGGTCTTTGGTTGAGTTTCCTGGGTTGAAAGTCTCGTATTTTGCAAGCAATAAGCATGGAAGCTCTTTAGCTAATGCATTAATTTTAACGAGAGGGGTATTCCCTATGGTCTCTAAAATATTCTTCGCGTACTCCATTCGTAGATTAGGATATAAATTTAAACGGCGCAAAGGTATGAAAACCTAAGGGTTTGACATCATGAAATTAAAAGAGATAATTGAACTTAAATAGAGCGTAGGAAAAGTGCAACCAGCAATCCAAAATGCACCAAGGCCAAGACCAGATAAAACTTCTTAAAGGGAACATTACTAAAATACTTATACGCACAAACTGCCAACAAAATACAAGCTACAATGATAAAAGGAATCGTTGCATATTCACGCACACCATCAATAATAGGATGAGAAATTGCTTTATCTTCTAAATTGAACAAAATGACAAAATAAGCAACAACAAATCCTGTTCCTTGCAAATAGTACTGTTCTGTTGATGAAAGAGGTCTTTTATTACTCAAATCGGATTGCTTTTACCGGTGAAATCTTCGAGATTAGATAGGAAGGCAATAGCAGCATGACTAAGCATAATAAAAAGGTGCCCGCATTTAATGCCAACACATATCCAAAATCAATATAGACAGGCGCTTCAGTTACATAATATGTGTCTGGATTTAAGGGAAACAACTTGAAGTATTTTTGCGCAAACAACAAACCTAGGCCTACGACATTGCCCCAAAACAATCCGACACCAATTAAATACATCGCATTGTACAAAAACACTTTTCGAACACTCCAATCATTACTCCCTAGAGCTTTTAAAATACCAATCATTTGTGTTCGCTCGAGAATAAGAACCAAGAGCGCAGTAATCATATTAATTCCAGCAACCAAAATCATGATTCCAATAATGAGGGCAATATTGAAATCGAACAAATCTAGCCACTCAAAAATAGCATAATAACGATCTCGAATACTCATGGAATCTAACGTACTACCCGTTGCATCATAAACCTGATTCCGAACCATAGTTAACTCATCAAAATCTTTTACGAATACTTCAAAGGCACCTATCTGATCTTTCTCCCAATTATTCAATCGTTGTATGTGGCGGATATCTGCCATCAAAAACTGCTCGTCAAACTCCTGAAATCCGCTATTATAAATCCCTACAATGGTAAACCCTCTACTTCTAGCACGTGTAGTATTTTCTTTATTAAAAAAGTAGGTGCGTACTTTGTCACCAAGCTGAAGCGAAAGGCGTTTTGCTAGATACGAGGATATTAAAATATCTTCATTGAGGTCATTCGTATAATCTGGCAAACGACCTTGCACTAAAAACTCTTCAAAATAGGACCAATTGTAATCGTCTCCAACTCCTTTGATTACAACACCTTCAAAATCATTGTCGGTTAAAATAACCCCGCCTTTTAAGGCCGTTATCTGGACATGCTTAACCCCTTCAACAGATTCGAAATCTGGATAAAAATCTTGATTCTTTGAAATTGGAATCTGAGATTCATTCGAAAAATTAGTATCGAAATTACTGATGATAATATCCCCGTTAAACGCAGATACTTTTTCTCGAATCTTTTGCTGGAGCCCTATACCTGTAGCGATGGAAATCAACATCATAATCATCCCCAAGGCAATGGCAGTAATGGCAATTTTTATTATTGGTGCCGAAATACTACTTTTATATTCCTTGGAAGCGACGATGCGCCGGGCGATAAAGAATTCGAAATTCACAGGCTTTTATGCAGTTATCTTTTTTCAAAAATACATTATTTAAGGTTCTTCCCTTGTTGCTTTTAATTTGTTTTTCATGCGGAAGCCAAAATTCGGAAGACAAAGGAGATACGAGTCGAGAAAATGCCATCGAAAAAAAGGAAGATATCGAAATGATTTCTTCCGTAACAAAACGAACAGATCAACCCATTTTAACGGGTGCCGAACAACCCAAAGAGTATTCCTATTTATTAGCAGGAAAGAACATTGCTGTTGTAGCTAACCCTACTTCGAAACTCTACAATTATGCGCCAGAAAAATATGCGAATACCCATTTAGTCGACTTCTTAGTTGGCTTTGGGGTAAAAGTAACTCAGGTCTTTGCTCCCGAGCATGGATTTAGAGGCACGGCAGATGCGGGAGAAATGGTTAAAGACGGGGTTGATACAAAAACAGGACTTCCAATAATTTCCTTACACGGCAAAAACAAAAAGCCAACGCAGGAACATTTAGAAGGTATCGATGCCGTAGTTTTCGATATTCAGGATGTAGGGGTTCGTTTTTACACCTATATTTCAACCATGCATTACGTTATGGAAGCCTGTGCCGAAAAAGGAATTCCATTAATCATTTTGGATCGTCCCAATCCAAATGGACATTACGTAGACGGTCCAACCATGAAACCTGAACATACTAGTTTCCTCGGGCTGCATACAATTCCTTTGGTTCACGGAATGACAATTGGAGAGTACGCTCAGATGATCAATGGGGAAGGGTGGCTTAAAGATCGTTTAAAATGTGACATTAGTGTCATACAAATGCAACACTATTCTCGTAACCGCTTTTATTCATTACCCGATAGACCATCGCCTAATTTACCTAATGACGTCTCTATTAATCTATATCCTAGTTTAGGTTTACTAGAAGGCACATCGCTAAATGCAGGTCGTGGAACCGAAATGCAATTTCAAATTATGGGGTCACCACTTCTTCCTGCTGATACATACACGTTTGAATACACGCCGCAACCTAATTTTGGCGCTAAATATCCCAAGCATAAAGGTGTCGTTTGTAATGGAATTGACCTACGAGAAACATCCCAAATGAATCAAGTGGATCTTACTTGGATCATCCAAGCCTACCAAAATTTCGAAGACAAGTCTCAATTCTTCAATACTAAAAACTTTACGGCCCACGCCGGCACAGAATTGCTACAAGAGCAAATTGAAGCGGGAAAAAGTATGGCTGAAATACGGAAAAGTTGGCAAGTCGATTTGGAGGCCTTTAAAAAGATTCGAGCGAAGTATTTAATTTATGATTAACGCGACTGTAAGCGCTTTTTCATCTCTTCAACAATATTGAAAGCTGCAGGACATACCGCAACATTTTTAAGTGTAAGATTGGAAATTTGTTGAAACTTCTTTCTATCGGTATGTGGAAACTCACGACACGCCTTAGGCCTCACATTGTAAATACTACAGTAGTTGTCGGCCCCTAAAAATGTGCACGGTACACTCTGTAATACATAGTCGTTTTCTTCATCCACTCGTAAATAAGCTTCTATAAAGGCCTGTTCTTTCATTTTAAAATGCTTCGAAATACGAGAAACATCTTTATCTGTAAATAGAGGCCCCGTAGTTTTGCAGCAGTTTGCACATTGAAGGCAATCTGTTCGTTCAAACTCTTGATCGTGCAATTCCTGCATCATCGTATCGAGATGCTTGGGTGGTTTTTTCTTTAACTTCTGAAAAAACTTTTTGTTCTCCTTATGTGTATCTTTGGCCTTCTGTGGAAGGTCTCTAAGTTTTTCTTCCATACAATGCCAAAAATAGGTAATTAAAACATCCTTTTAACGTGCATGAAAATCAAATAATGTATGAATGATTTATTAGGCAAAGCGCTCGAAGATTATTTCGCTGGAAACTATTCTCAAGATCTACAAACGGAAACAAACATCAGTGAATTGGATGAATTCCCTTTGCCATACCTTTTCAGAAGTTTTGAAGAAATGCCTGCGCTTGAAAAAAAGGCACTTAGCTTGTGTAAAGGACATGTTTTAGACATTGGTTGCGGCGCTGGAAGTCATTCGCTTCATCTTATAAAAAAGGGCTTTTCTGTGACGGCTATCGATACTTCACCAGGAGCCGTAAAAGTGGCCGAAAAAAGGGGTGTAAACGATGTTAGACAGCAAGACTTACTTCATCTAAAAGGAGAAAAATTTGACACATTACTCCTTTTAATGAACGGAACAGGCATCTTTCAAAAACTCGATCAATTACACACGTATCTGTCTCATTTAAAAACGATTTTAACTCCCGAGGGACAAATTCTTATCGATTCGAGTGATTTAAAATATATGTATGACACGACCGAAGAGGGAGGGATTTTGGTTCCTGCCGATCGATATTACGGCGAACTTGATTTTACATTATACTATGAAGGTGTCAAAAGCGACGTTTTCCCTTGGCTTTATTTAGACGAACAAATTTTTGCAGAGGCGGCCACCTTTGCAGGACTTCAATTCGAAATAGTACAGCGCGGTGTGAATTTCGATTACCTAGCTCGACTTAGTTTCTAGGGTGGTATCCTTTATCTGATAATTTTTCAACAACTCCCATATAAAGTTCTCTACTCCACATTTCACTAGCTTGACTCACGTCTTTGGATAATTCTTCGCGCGTTTCACCAATGCGCTGTCCAATAGGCTTTTGATAAAACGTATTGACTTCTCTTTTCTGATCATCCGTGAGTTGTCCCGGATCTGAAACCAATAGTTTCCCTACCTCTGTTTGATAAAAGGCAGTCATTTCTATAATCTCTTCTTCAGTGAAATGTTTGCGATACACCGAATTTAATAAACGGAGAATACTCCCTACATCTTCGGCCTTATTTTTGCTGAGTTCTGCCCATAGATTTTCTGGAACCTTTGCCGATGAAAATTGCTTTTTAAGCATGGTAAACATATCATCGTGTACTTGGGCATACTGTTTTGAAGTCCCATTGGACACTAAATATGTCTCAATGTTTTTTTGAAAGGTATCAACTTGTGCAGAGACTGAAAAACAAATTGCTAAAAAAAGCGTTAAAAACAGAAGCTTGGTTTTCATAATGGCTATTTTAAAACTAAGTTTGTTATAAAAATTCAAAAGTATGAAATTTAGACTGCTACTCCTATTTTGTTCGCTGCTCATTCTTTCTTCTTGTAAAAGCGATGACAATAGTGACACGACCGATGACACCGCCGAAGATTTTAAAGCAGAAAACAGAAAGGCACTCGGCCTCTCTGCCGGGGATATTCTCTCAAGCGGAACCTATCCTAAGATGGTGGTAGAATTTGTCTACTCCGAAGGGTTTCGCCCAAGACAAGAAACACTGGACTTTTTTAGTGATTTTTTAAATGAACGAGTATTCAAACCAGGTGGGATCACATTCACCGAAACAGTGATCGACCCGCCACCAGGTGCACCATATAATAGTCAAGAAATTCGGGATATTGAAGATGCTAACAGGACATTATATACGACCGATGATACCATTGCCATTTACGTTTTCTTTTCAAACGGAAGTGCTTTTGGAGATACACAAACAGGTTTCACCTTAGGTAGTGCTTATCAAAACACTTCTATGGTTGTATACGAAAAAACACTTCGAGACATCGCCCTAAATAATACCGATTTTGATTTAGGCGCTCTTGAAGATACCACCTTACGCCATGAATTTGGTCATATTCTAGGTTTGGTAAACATCCAACAAGATGACATCCATGATACACATGAAGATTTAGACAATCTAGAACACGATGTTTTAGATACTTGTTTAATGTTTTTCCAAGCGCAGTCTGCGAATAACAAAATGATTGAACATATGATGGCGGTTTCTCGATCAAAAAATCAAGGACCTCAGCTGGATGAACGCTGTATAGAAGACCTTCAATCTAAAGGAGGAAAATAATTAGTACTGAAAACCAATTCAATTTATACTTAATAAAAATTCTTATGAAGAAAACTTATTTTAGCGCCCTGTTATTGGGTCTATTTTTATGTAGCTTATCTTCTTTTGCCCAGCTGAAAAAAACAGCTAGTGTAGAAGGAATAACCGAATACAAAATGGACAATGGTTTAAAAGTCCTTTTGTTTCCAGACAACTCATCTCAAACCATCACCGTGAACATTACCTATTTGGTAGGTTCTCGCCACGAAGGTTATGGAGAAAAAGGAATGGCTCACTTACTCGAGCATATGGTGTTTAAAGGAACTCCTAATCACAAAGACATCCCTAAAGAACTCAGTTCTCATGGAGCAAGACCTAATGGAACTACCTATTATGATAGAACCAACTATTTCGAAACGTTTAATGCCACTACAGAGAATTTAGACTGGGCATTGGACTTGGAGGCCGATAGAATGGTTAATTCGTTTATCGCCAAAGAAGATTTAGAATCTGAATTTTCGGTAGTACGTAACGAATTTGAGAGCGGTGAAAACAATCCAGGTCGAGTATTGCTTCAAAAAGTAATCGATGCCGCCTATTTATGGCATAATTATGGGAATTCGACCATTGGAAATCGTTCGGATATTGAGCGCGTGCCTATCGAGAATCTCAAGGCTTTTTATAAAAAATACTACCGTCCAGACAATGCCGTGCTTATGGTAACCGGTAAGTTTGATGAAAAAGAAACCTTGGCTTTAATCGATAAGAAGTTTGGTAAAATTGTAAAGCCAAGTACTCCAATTCGTGATTCACATACAGTAGAACCAGCTCAAGATGGTGAAAAGTTTGTGAACGTACAGCGCGTAGGTGATTTGCAAATTGTATCGGCTGCTTATCATATTCCTGCCGGTTCTCATAAAGATTATGCGGCCATTTCTATCTTAGAAAATGTACTAACTGATGCCCCATCTGGACGTTTGTACAAGAAGTTTGTAGATGGTAAGAAAGCTTCGTCTTTATATTCTTTCTCTCCTTTTACAAAGGAACCAGGATTCTTATACATAAACATTGATGTTCCTTCAGATAAAGATTCGGATGTTGTGTTTAATGAACTTCGTTCTACATTAGATAAGTTAGAGCCTATTACACAAGAAGAATTGGATCGTGCAAAGTCTAACATTCTAGGTCAAATCGATCAAATTAGTAGAAACTCTGGATTCTTAGGAACGTACATGAGTGAGTTTATTGGAGCTGGAGATTGGAGATTGTCTTTTATTCAAAGAGACAACGTTGAAAAAATGACATTGGATCAAGTAAATGCTGCTATCAAGAAATACATCATTGCTTCCAACCGAACTACGGGACGTTTCATCCCTACAAAAGAACCTCAGCGTGTTGAAATTCCTCATACTACTGGTTTGAAGATGAAGGTATCTACGTATAAGGGTAAGAAAGATTTGGGTAAAGGTGAGGCCTTCGATGTAAGCTTTGACAACATCGAAAAGCGTCAGAAAAAAGGAAAAATCTTAAACGCCGTAGAATACACTTTTATTGAAAAAGAAAACCGCGGAAAAACGGTAAACGTAAGTTTTAGCATGCGAAATGGAGATGTAAAGAACTTAAATGGAAAAGGAATGATTCCTGGCTTTACCGCAGGTATGTTGAATAAAGGAACCACCAATAGAAGTCGTCAACAAATTGAAGACGAGTTGAGTAAATTAAAATCTAACGTATTTGTTAGCGCGCGTGGTGGAAATATCTATGCCAGTATCAGTTCTACTGAAGAAAACCTTATGGCGACAATGGAACTCGCAGCAGACATGCTTAAAAATCCTGCTTTTGATGCAGCCGAACTAGATAAATTAAAAACACAGCGTTTGGCTGGAATTGAGCAAAACAAAACCGAACCTGGATTCTTGGCATCGATGCGTATTAGCCAAATCAATAATCATTACCCAAAAGGTCACCCGCTTTACGCAATGACTATGGAAGAGCAGATAGAAGCAATCAACGCGGTTACCGTAGACGATTTAAAGAAATTTCATAAAGACTTCTACGGATTGGGAAGATCACTTCTTATTGGAATCGGGAATGTAGATCCAGACAAAGTAACTGCCTTTATCGAGAAGGAGTTTAAAGGATTCGATTCTGGAAAGCCTTATGCAGAAATTAAGAGCCCGTACATTGCGAGCAAACCAGCAAATGAGAATATTATCACTCCTGATAAGAAAAACGCGAACACCTTTGGTTCATTAGCGATTGAAGTAGGGCAATATGATGAAGATTATCCCGCAGTGATGATTGCTGGAACTATTTTAGGTGGTGGATTCTTAAATTCTAGAATTGCTGACAGATTACGTCAAAAAGACGGAGTAAGTTATGGAGCCGGAGCAAATGTAAATGTAGATAGTGATAAGAAAGACAGAAATTCGAGTATGTTCTTATACGCCATTTATGCACCAGCCAACTTAGATAAAGTGCAACTCGGATTTAAAGAAGAGTTAGATCGCTTTATTAAAGATGGTATCACAGAAGAAGAATTAAGCAATGCTGTGAATGGATGGGTTCAGGGTCAAAATGTTTCAAGAGCAAAAGACAATGAATTGTCGAGCGTGCTCAACAACAATTTGTACTACAACCGAACTATGGACTTCCACAAAGACATCGAAGCTAAAGTGAAATCTTTAACTGTTGCCGATGTCAACAAAGCCATCAAAAAATACGTAAAACCATTTAGTGATTGGACGGTTGTAAACGCAGGAGATTTTAAATAGTCTTCTACTTTTATCAAATTAAAAAAAGCCGCTATTTAAGCGGCTTTTTTTAATTGAAGTTCTTTCAGTTTGCTTTCATCCCTTGAATATAGGTTTCTAGCACCTTAGTGTCCGGAATTTTATCTTCTTCTACCGTCATAATATCTTGATCTAAAATGACAAAATCTGCCCACTTTCCTACTTCAATACTACCTTTTTCGTCTTCTTCAAAATTGGAATAAGCCGCCCAAATGGTCATCCCTTTTAAAGTTTCCTCACGACTCAAAGCCTCCTCCATTCGATACCCACCCTCTGGATAATTCTGTAAATCTTTTCTAGCTACAGCCGCATAAAATGTATGCATAGGGTTAACACGCTCTACAGGGAAATCGGTTCCTAAGGCAACCATCCCAGCATTGTTTAGCAAGGTTTTAAAAGCATAAGCTCCTTTAATGCGCTCTTCTCCTACTCGATCTTCTGCCCAATACATATCACTAGTCGCATGTGTAGGCTGAACCGATGGAATGATATTATTAGAAAATTCACTTAAATCTGGCAAAGAAACTACCTGAGCATGCTCAATTTTCCAACGGGCATCCGTCACATTGGCCAGCGCTTTTTTATAGGCACGTAGAACTGCTACATTCGCACTATCGCCAATGGCATGGGTATTCATTTGATAACCCGCTTTGGCGATTCTTTCCGCCAATGTCATTAAATCCTCTTGATTGGTAATCATCGCGCCATAATGACCGTCTAAATCGCTATACGGTTCGCGTAGGGCTGCCCCTCTTGATCCTAAGGCTCCGTCTCCATATACTTTTACAGATCGAACATTTAATCGTTCCGTTTTTACAATGCCATTCGTTAAATAGTGATCCAGATTTTCGGGACTATTGCTTACCATTGCATATACTCTTAATGATAGCTCACCTTCCTGTTGTAAACTATCAATAAGTTCAATTATATTCTTGCTTAGACCCGCATCGTTTACAGTTGTTAATCCATTTTCTAGGCATACCTTCTCTGCATCTTTTAACGCACGGATGTTATATTCTTTAGTAGGCGATGGAATTACCGATCGCACCAAACTCATGGGTGCATCGATTAATATGCCTCGAGGGGCTCCGTCTTGTAAAACTACTTCTCCGCCAGCCATCTTTGTTTCCGACGTAACACCAGCCATTTCTAGCGCTTTACTATTACACCATAAAGCATGTCCATCTACTCTTGTGAGAGCTACAGGTGTATCAGGAAAAACGGCATCTAGCATCTCTTTGGTCGGAAATTCTTTGACCTCCCAATCATTTTGATCCCAGCCTCTTCCTAAAATGAAGTCACTACCCTTTTCATTTTGAAAAGCTAAGGTTTTTTCGATTACATCCTCCGCACTTGTGGTACCAACTAGATCTACTTGTTGAAGAGACACTCCTAAATTGTACAAATGGGCATGGGCATCGATGAGTCCCGGCAGTATTGTCTTACCATCTGCATCGTGGATTATAGTAGCTTGATACTTATTTGAAAGTTCTTCGGTAGTTCCAACATCGTATACCTTACCCTCTTTTACCGCCATTGCTTCCGCATTTTCGAAGGCATCATTCACAGTATAAATAGTAGCGTTGGTAACTAAAAGGTCTATTTTTTCTTTTTCAGAAGTACAAGCACTTGCCATAAAAAGAAGACAAAGAGGGAATAAAATTTTCATTGGTTTGATTTTTAAGAAGTCTAAAAGTACAAACAATTTTTGTTTGGCAGTACTCCAAGAAAAATCAAATACCCAATTTTGAAACTAGTTGAGATCGAAGAGAGCTAACCCAATCGTCCCTGAGTATACTGAGAACAATACTATCGCGTCTACCCTCTGGCATCGTTCGATTGGATCGATGAATACCTTCTACAGTACACCCAATACTCTTCATAGCGTTGATGCTCCTCTCATTGGTAGCATCGGCTTCAAATTGCACCCTCTCAAGTTTCATTTCGTTAAATGCGAAATCTAACAGCAATAGTTTACAATTTTTGTTGAGTCCCGTTCCATGAAATGAAGACCCATACCAGGTATATCCTAAAGAAGCGATTTTATGATTCAAATTAATATCATAGAAACGGGTAGAACCTGCATATTGCTTTACTCTTTTATCGAACACAACAAATGGGTAAGCAGTTCCTTTTTCTTTAGCTGAACGAGCGATTTCCATATAAATCTTTAAGTTTTCTTCCGTATTGGGCTGCTGGGAGGAATACTTCCACAAAGTTGGTTCGGTTTTGGTAAAATAAAGAAAGTGCTCAAAATGACTGTTTGTAAGAGGTTCCAGTCGCACGCTATCGTTTTCTAAAACAAAGTTCTCTTCAGTAGAAAAAATCATTACCAATCAAATTTATAAGTCGCTCCGAGTAATCCTTGAATGCTCTGCACTGGAAAGTTAAGCCATTTTTGGTAATTGTCTCCAACTAAGTTACTGCCTTTAACAAAGATGTTTAATCTGTCATTTACCCGATACCCTAAGTGTAGATTGGCATCTAAATAACTATCAAGTGTAATTTCGGTTTGTATTGCCTCAAAAGGTTGCGCATTTTCAAACAGCGCAAAACGTTCGCCAACAAAAAATAGGGAGGCGCCACCGTAAATTTTCTCGGTGATATTAAAGTTAGAGAAGATACTCGCTTCCAATTCGGGTAAATTCCATGCTTGAGCTTGCGAATCTGTACTATAGTTATGAAACGAACCGCTAATACCCAATGAAAAATTTGTAGATACTTCTACCTTGAGTTCCCCAAATAAGCTAAGCGTGGTAATATCGTCGTAGACTACTCCAAAAGAATTCCCTCGTTCATAACCTTCAAAGTCACTGTTTAAACCCTTGTAAGGGTTCGATATAAACAAGGCTTGATTTTCCTTCTTACCATAGCTAGCACGAACGTTATACCCAACTGAATTAGATAATTTTCCTTTTAGCCCACCAAATCCAGTGTACAACTCACTGGTAGGAGCAACAAACAATGTGGGAGAAACGAATGGGTTTGTTTCTTTAAAGTCGAAATACGTATTTTGTCTCAATCCGCCATCGGCCCCTCCGTAAACGATCAACAACTCATCTACCAGTCGATATGAAGCATTAATTCTTGGGTAAATAAAGAAGTCGCTATTACTATTTTCGCTATCCAATCCTACATATATTCCCGCTCCTAGCGATAAGGTTAAGTCGTTATCTACATAAACCAAAGACGGTGTTACCCCAGCGTTTAAATAGCTATAGGATATGTCACTAGAATTAAAATAATTTCTTTCGAAACTACCGCTTAGATAATTGACGTCTCCATCAACTTTTAAGGTAAATTGGGTTAATGGAAAAGAAAATTCAGGTGCTATCGCTATATTAAATTCGGAAGAAGAAAAGGCATCACTCGTAAATCGAATACTCGCTTTTGCTTTTTTAAAGAAAGAATCTTCTACAGCCACATTTCCTCCAACATAACCACTGAAATAGGTTTGCTGCGGATCGATTCCAGCAATAAATTCGTCTGTGGCATCATCGAGAAATTCGGCAGGTAATCCGTACCAATTAAACAACTGATGCGAAATTCCAGCGTCAAAACCATACGATAAATCTTTTTGTCTACTTGTGTAATTTCCATCCAGTATGGTGCTGTAAAACTTATTTTCTAAACGTACACCGTCTATATCACCTTGTGAAGAATTGTGCCTAAAGAAAAATCCCGCATTATCGGTACGACTTATTTGAAAATTACTGTACAATTCGGCCAAAATGGATGTGTAATTTCCAAACCCAAGTGTGGCGTAATTATCATACAACTTCATAGGTTTAGCTTTTTCAACGGTAGCAGCTTTCCCTTTTGCCGGCGTGAACGTAGAAGCGACTGGCACCGAAAAGATGCCGTATTTTACTGGCTTCTTTTTAGAAACAATTGAATCATTGAGTTTGGGTGTTTCTTTCACTTTAAAAGCGTCGCTAATAGTAGGCGTATATGGTTTTACAATAGTAACCACTTCGGTTCCTAAATCGTCTTTCTTCTCTTGTGCAAATGATACGCCGAAAACAAATATGAAAAGGTAAAAGAACACTTGTTTCATATTTCCTTTAAGTGCAAGTCTTAAATTAGGCTTGATATATAGTTTTAAATTACATTGGAACATAAATGTAGGTTTTGCTATGATGATGAATGATGAATGTTAGTTGCCGTCGGTTTCTACAGATGCGTTGGTTTTCGCTTCGGCAGCTTTTATAATAGCGAGTTCGCTTTTGGCTTCCTCAACTACTTCTGGATATTCTACAAAATTGGTAATAACGCTCTCTAGAATATACGTCGCCTGATAAGCATCTTTTAACGCATAGAAATTCTTGGCCATAAGCACCAAACCTTTGGCTCCGTATAATTTATATCCCGAATAATCCTTTGCCAAGGTTTGTATAATCGTGTTCGAAGCCTCATTAGCTCCTTCGTTGTGTTTAAAATAGGCGTCAAAATAAAGAGCTTCTGCAGCTAGCCTTCCTGTGGCAATTTTTGCAACTTCAGCATAAGCGACTTTGGCTTTGTCTTCATCACCAGTTTTCATGGCCGATCGAGCAATGATAACCTGAGCATCACTTTTAATTGCATTTTCTACCTTTTCGTTTTCCAGCACCTTTTCTGCATAGCTTACGGCCTGCTCGTATTGCTGGAGTTCGTAGCTTGCTTTCATGCTGTTCGTCTGGGCGAAGATGATATTCTGAGGGAAATCGGCTTCTGTTTCTAAACGCTGTAAATAGCCAATAGCATTTGCATAATCTTCTTTAGCTAAGTATAATTCTGAAATTCGAGCAAGGGCTTGTTCGGTAAACTCGCTCCGATCCTTAGACACTACAAAGGAGTAACTCTTTATGGCTTTCTCTGAATTTTTTTCTCCAAAATATAACTGAGCCGCATAAAAATGTGCTTTTAGCGCGTGTTGCCCATTTGGGAATTGTTTTAAATAACTTTCAAATCGCGTGAGCGCTTGTTTCGGTTTGTTTTCTAGGTAAGGCTGCTCGGCTGCTTGATAAGCGGCATCATCCAATTCGGCATCAGCGACCTCAACAAAGTCTAAGGTTTTTACCCAACTGGCATAAGCATCTACTTTACCTTGATCGATATAAATAATTTTAGCAGATGCAACCGCTTGAAGCGCTTCTGGCGTTGATGGAAACTGATTCGCCACTCGTCTGAAAATAGTTAGAGCAGCATCACTTTTACTTGTATTATCATAAATGAGCGCCTTTTTTAAAAGGGCTTTTGCCACATAACTACTCCCTGGCAGATCTGCCACTAATTTATCATAAGCAGCAATGGCATCATTGGTTTTATCTTGCGCGATATAGGTATTCCCTAATTCGTATAAGGCATCATCTCGATAGATCGATTTAGGATAATCCTGCCCGAAGCGCTTTAGTCCTTGTACTTTTTTAGAAACGCGATCCACAAAACCATAGCTAATCGCCCGCTGGAAGGCCACATAATCGGCATCTGGTGTGCGCTCTTTTAATGCGCTATTGTAATTTTCTAGTGCTGGCCAATATTGACTTGTCACAAAATAACTATCTCCCAAACGCACATATGCATCTTTCTTACGAGCTGCTTCTGCGTTCGTGCTAGACACATAGCTCTTAAAATGTGTAATCGCCTCTGAATAATTTTTTAGTTTAAACTGGTTGTACGCCAAATTATATTTAGCATTTTCATATTCGGGAGTGCTATTCGATTTTGGTAATTGCAGAAATTGTTTATACCCAATGAGAGATTCTTCAAAATTAGAATCTTGGTAATCACTTTCGGCTTTCCAATAGGTAGCTCGTGCCGTAAATAAAGGGTCCCGAGGTTCTTTTAAACTCTTATCGAATAGATTGGTTGCTTCGGTATAGTTCCCTTCGTTATATAATTCGATTCCGCGATAAAAAGCAACTTTTTGATAGGCCAATTTGTTTTCGAATGATTTGTTATTTTCTAACAAATCCAAAGCTGCCTGATAGTTTTTAGAAGTGATATACGAATCGATTAGCAAATCTTTCAACTCCTCGTTATTCACATTATCTGGGTAGGCTTCTATAAAAGAGAGTAAAACGGCCGGTGCACTTTGATAGCTATTTCCAATCTCATAGCTTAATTTGGCATAATTAAGCCAAGCATCCTCCTTAATTTGCGGAGAAAAATCCATTTCTGAGGCATTTTTAAAAGCGTTGAGAGCCTGTTGTTTTTGATCTAATTGAAGGTAACTCTCAGCCAAATGGTAATAGGCATTTTGAGCTACATCATTACGACCATCAACAATTTTATTGAACTCTCCAATTGCGTTTTTATAATCTCCTTGTTTGTAAAAGGCATAGCCTAATTGATAGTAATCGGTATTACTCCATTTCCCTCTTTTACCTTTGTATTCTTTTAAATAGGGAATGGCCTCCGCGTATTTTTCCAAATTGAAATAACTCTCACCAATAATCTTCGACAGTTCGCTCTTCTCTTGACGCTCTGAAGTTTCATATTGTTCCTTACCTAAATCGATTGCCTTTTGAAATTTTCCAAGTTTAAAGTTCATGTCGGCTTGATAATAGCTTAAGCCTTCGGCATAACGTTCGTTGTCCTGTACATCTTCGAAAAGCTGAGTAGCCTCTTCATAATTATCATCTTCATAGGCAATAAAACCAAGATAATACTTGGCTTGAGAACCATAAGCGTTGGAGTTTGAAACTCGGTTGAAGTATTTTTTTGCCTCGACATATCTTTTGTTTTTAAAATAAGCGTAGCCGTTATTGAAATTAAAACGTTCTAGCGCGGCACCAGATAAGCTCCCTTCATCCACTTTATCATACCATTTTCTAGCATAAGAGTATTTTCCATTTTCAAAATAGTAATTGGCCACATTTATATAAGCTTCATTACGCTTAATGCTAGTAGGATAATCGGTCACAAAGGTTTCCATTAACTGATCGGCATCTTGCTGATTAAGACGCACTGCACAATTGGCAATATAATAGGCACAATCACCTTGCACAGTTATATCACTGGTGCGTTCTTTGAGTCGGCTAAATAGCGCCTGAGAAGCTAAAAATTGATTGTTGGTATATAACTCAATCGCCTTGTTATACTCGGCTAAATCGTTAGTAAAAACGGCAGTTTGCTGGCCAAAAGACTGGGAATAAGCAACTAGAGCTAAGACCGTGACTAATAGATATTTTATCATTACATGGAGCGTTTTATGTGCGTAAAGATATTTGAACTAGTAGTGTTGTTGAATAGGGTGTCTTAGATTTTATGAACGAGTTATTAATAGTGTTTTCAGCATATATAACGATTGAAAAACGTGATAAGTATAAATTAAAGGATATGAAAAACCCCAGTTAATATAACTGGGGTTTAGAATTCAACTATATATCGATTCGATATGATATAATCGAACCTATTTTTTCACAATTTTAGTCGTGTAAAGTTCGTCATTGTTAGATGCATAAACCTTAACCACATAGATGCCAGATCTAATATTTGTAAGATTTACTTTTAACGAACCTTGATCCGATAGCGACTGTTTAGCCACTAGTTGTCCAAATAAATCGTAAACATGAACATGATCCATCGCCGAATTCTCTGTATTCGAATTTTCGACATTAAAATGATCTATGACGAGCGTAGGAATAATTCGAATACCATTCGGGTTTTCGACTGTAGATTTTTCTTCATTCGTTCCAGTTTGATTTGCAATACCGGCGGGAACCTCGCATGAAGTTATGCTTGGGTCTATCTGTAAATCTACATATCCACCTGGCCCAGGAGAATAATCTCCACTTGTAATTTCGATATACTGCTTGGCTCTAAACTTTAATTTTGAGCCTCCAGAAACCTCATTATTGATAAGCTCAATTCTGTGTGGGGCAGTGACCAATTTATAAAACCACGGACGGTATAATATTCGATCCTTTACTTTTACAGTTGCGAAGGGGCTTTTCATATCTCTCGCCATTTTCACTGCTTCGTACACATCTAGCTTACCCGCTCCCAGCTTTCCGAAAAAAGGTACGTTTTGAGGAAGGTGATCAATACGAACGGCGGTTAATTTTAGAATCGTTTCAATTTCCTTTGGGTCTAGGCAATAATTCTCGCTAAACATCAATGCAATGGTACCAGAAACAATAGGTGATGCAAATGAAGTACCGCCTCCATTATCGGCATATCCCGAAAGACCATTCCTAGGGTCTACAAATGATAATCCCATAGCGGGTGCCACAATATCTACGGAATCATTGTGCTGCGTAAAGGCGGGTGCGCCGTTTCTAATAAACTCATGATGATCTAGAAAGATCTCACGTGTTCCATAGACCTCATTTTGATGACCAATTCCAGAAACTGAAATTACGTTACCAAACGCAGCAGGATAAATAAGTGAGGTATCTGAGCCATGAACAGCAGCACCATTTCCTGCAGATCCAACTACCACTACTCCACGATCTTCTACAATTTCGTCGTATGCATCTTGCAACGAGGATGAAGAGCCAGATGTCCAGGCAGTATTAATCACTTTCACCCCTTCCATTTGCGATAATTCATCTACACCATTAGTCCTTCCCCTATAATGATAGATAGAAGAATCGTAACCGGTTGCGGAAAGTCCTAATCCGTTATCGGTATCGGCAGCGGCAAAAGAAGCTACCCAGCTTCCATGTTGCGCACTTCCTGCTGTAGCAGTAGGATTGTTTGGCCCTCCAACTTGAGTAACCTTATTCAGAAAGTCTTCATGCATTGGTTGAATACTATTATCGGACACACCAATGATCACATTTTCAGATCCTGTTGTAAGATCCCAAGCCTCAGGGGCTCGTATGTAATTCAATTCTTCCTGATCAACATTGGTATATCCTCCCAAGGTTCCAAAATCATTAGGAAACACTAAGGTTTCGCTAAAAATTTCGATAAGCTCGGGAAATAAATTACTAAAGTTGTTATTTAAATCATGCATCAACTGCATATCATTACAGATTACCATGTACATATTTTGCAACGATGGTTTTCTTGAATTTTTAAATACTCGTTCCACACTGTAAATCTCATAGGAATTTAACAGAAAGTCCAATCTTGAATTACCAGTGTTGGATGAGTTAATACGATTCCCTTTGTAATCGTATGTGGCGACAGGTGCATTATTCAATAAAGGCACCTTGGCATAAAATGAAGGATAGTCTTGCGCCAATCCTAAATTTGTGCACAATAAGAGCAAGCAAACTACTAGAACTCTCATCATTATTTTACTTTAGATTTAATAAGCTCCATTTCTTTTTTGAGCTGAATGGTATACAAGGTCAACTCTTCAATTTTTTGAAGTAATAACTTATTCATCTCACCTAGTTCAATTCCATTTTCTTCTACTTCCTTCGCACTTGGAATATCTTTTAGGTGGCCGTGTGTATTGATATGTTCTTCTACTTCCTCCAGTGTTGGTAGGTCATAATCTTTCTCAAAAACAAAATCGGCCCAACCGGTATATACTTTTACGCTTTCGGCACGTACTTTACCATTGACAGATAACATGTAAGTATCTAGACCATCTGTATAACTGCTCGTTCCAATGGTTACGTGAGAATCCGTTTTTGGTAGTTTTAAAACGACACGTCCTAATCCATTTTCGGTTAAACTATACACCGATGTTTGATTCTTGTCGTAATACAATTGTTCACTACCGGCTCCGGTATTTGCGTAATAGCGAAATCTACTCTTGTAGTTTCTATCCTCTATTCCGAAGAAACTTTGGGCTTGCGCATTTAAATTTGATTGTGGGAAATCTAGAAAATTAAATAAGCTACCCGTTGCAGATAGTACTCTTCCTACTCGTAATACATTACATTGTAAATTTCGATCGGTACCGTTTGCGAATACAGATCCGTTTGGAAGTGAAGAACGAATCTCAACATTTCCGTTTCGATACGTAGTTCCATTTAAATTAGTTCCAGACCAAGGGTGCGTTGTAGACGTAATTTGTGAAAAGGCAAATTGCGTGGCCAAAGCAGCTACGAAAAATAATACTGTTTTTTTCATGAGTTATAAATATTGATTAATAATAATTTTCTATCAACTAAATTGTCAAGCACATGTAGAAAGGCACATATTACCTTGAGGAGAGCTACTTAACTCGGGCATTTATGTAGTAGTTCATCAAATCTTTATTTATTACCCCATTATGTTTATATTTAACATTTAAATGTTCATTATGAAAACACTTTTGCTTCTATCTCTTACAATTCTTTCAGTGGGTTGTACAGCGCAACGCTCTTCCTTTACTACCATTACCGAACGTAATGGCAATGTTGGAATTGGCACAACTACTCCCGATGAAAAATTGACCGTCAAAGGAAAGATTCACACACAAGAAGTTATTGTAGATTTAAAAGGAGCTGTGGCGGCTGACTATGTTTTTGAGCATTATTTTAAAGGAGCTTCAACCTTACTTCCATCGTATTCACTGCCTACTTTAGAAGAAATTGAGGCCTATACTAAAGTCAACTATCATTTACCTGGAGTTCCCTCTGCAAAACAAATGGCCGAAGAAGGCGTTTCTTTAAAAAGGATGAATTTAATACTGCTCCAAAAGGTAGAAGAGTTAACACTGTACACCTTAGAACAGCAAAAGGAAATCAATACCTTAAAAAAGGAAGTTCAAAAATTAAAGCAGTAGTTGTACCTTTGACTTTTGACAGTAACCAATTACCAAAATTCTCATGTCTCAACCTGTTCTATCGCTACAAAATGCCTCTGTCTATCAACGTGAAAACTTAATTCTTTCAGATGTTTCGGTTGCCATCGAAAAAGGAGAATTTGTTTATCTAATTGGTAAGACGGGTACAGGAAAAAGTAGTTTTATGAAAACACTTTATGGGGATCTGCCATTACAAAAGGGAGAAGGAACCATCGTAGGTTTTGACTTAACTACGCTGAAAGAAAAAGACATTCCGTTCTTGCGTAGAAAATTGGGCGTTGTATTTCAAGATTTTCAGCTTTTAAACGATCGCACAGTTCATGACAATCTTTTATTCGTGCTAACCGCCACCGGCTGGAAGGATAAAGCCGAAATGGAATCGAAAATCGAAGAAGTATTGGATAAGGTTGGAATGAAGACCAAGAGTTTTAAGTTTCCGTATCAATTATCGGGAGGAGAACAACAACGTATCGCTATTGCTCGTGCACTACTAAATGATCCTGAGCTTATTTTAGCAGATGAGCCGACCGGAAATTTAGATCCGCAAACCAGTGTAGAAGTTATGCAAGTTCTTCAAGACATCAACAAAAATGGAAATACCATTTTAATGGCTACGCATGACTACGCGCTGTTGTTAAAATATCCTTCAAAAACCCTGAAATGTGATGAGCAGCAAATCTTTGAGGTTGTTCAGAAAACTGTTTAGTTGTAAGTTACATGCTTCGCAATCAATTCACTTAATAAAACACTGCACTTTCGGGCACCTTCATTTGTTAAATGATCCGCATCTCTAAAATCGTCATCTACAAACAAATCATTTGGAACTAAGTTAAAATAATGGGTGTTATTATTGGTCCGCGCTAATTCACTCAAATTGCTACTAATTTTCTTTTTCTTATCGATTCGCAACAACTCGTAATACCCTTTGTAAACCGGCATTTCTATCAAAAATAATTCAACTCCCCGACTGTTACATCGATCGATAATACGCTGCAGACGTTCTAGTTGATGGTTAAATGCTACTGAGCCATTTTCATGTTTTTTTACAATTCCAGCAACCATCTCGTCTTTGTTTTCTACAATACTTCTCTCGTCTTGAAGACCATAACCGAGTTCGTCACAGCCAACAATGGTACCCTCTTCAATATATTCATGAACTAAACGCAAAGAACTTGCAAATCTTCTTGTTAATGCTAGACTGTATTTTTTAGGATCGTAATCTCTAACACTAGGAGCATCCACATCCATTTGCACTTCATAAAAATACTTTCGCCAAGCATCTTCTACCCCATCGTCTTCTTGAGACAACGTGAAATAACTAATGTTGAGAACTACTGCTTTTAGGTTTTTGTACGAATCTAAGTGTTTATTTAATAACAACTCATCAAAATAAAGGCTCTGACTAACGTTGGAAAGATTGTAAGTTTTTTGAGAAAAGTATTTAGGATTGATCCCATAAAAGGAGTGAGAATCGCCAAAAATTAAAACTTCGGTATCTTCATAGGTCTCTATTACCTTGTTAGCTTTATAGGTATAGGTGTTTTCTACAGATTGGTAAAACACCTCCAGAGCTAACCAAATAAGCAGGACTGGTGCAACAAATGCGATTATTTTTTTATAGAATCCTTTCATCAAAACTGGAAATAAATAAATGGTTGCAAATCACCTGCGTAATAAAATAAACAAAAAACAAGAATGTAATAAATACCGTAACGCATCCATTTATTCTTGATATACGCAATATCAAGAACATGCTCATTATGACGATGCAGCCATTCAATTACCATATAAAGCCCCAGAGCAATGAGGCCTTTCTTTGGAATATCTGGCATAGTTGCAATGGATGTAGAAAAAACAATACCTAAGTATTCAAATGCATCTGTAACCGTCTCTGCTCGAAAAAATACCCACGCCAAGACAACAAATCCAAACGTCAAACCTATATTCACCAGTTCCTTTAAAGTAGGCCATTTTCGATTTTCAGAATAATAGGCATTACCCTTCTTAAGCAAAATTACTGGTAGTACTAAACATGCATGTATTCCTCCCCAAATCACAAAAGTTAGATTAGCGCCATGCCAAAGACCACTCACAAGAAAAACAACAAAAATGTTGAAGGCAATCCTGAACTTCGATCCCTTACTTCCCCCTAAAGGAATATAAACATAATCGCGAAACCAGGTGGAAAGCGAGATGTGCCATCTTCTCCAAAAATCTGACATGTTTTGGGCCAAATAAGGAAATCGAAAGTTTTTCATTAAATCGAATCCTAATAGTCGAGAAGTACCAATGGCAATATCGCTATAACCCGAAAAATCACCGTAGATCTGAAACGCGAAGAAAACAGCTCCAAACAGAAGTGTGCTTCCCGATTCATTGGAATAATTAGCGAAAATGTCGTTCACCACCAAGGCGCAATTATCGGCAATCACCATTTTTTTGAAGAGTCCCCCAAGAATAAGTCTAAGCCCATCACTTTGTTTTAATCGATTAAATAATCTAGGGTTATGAAATTGAGGCAGTAAATTACTAGCTCTTTCTATAGGCCCTGCTACCAACTGAGGGAAGAAAGCTATAAAAGCGAAAAACGCCACTACATTTTTTGTCGGCTCCATTCTTCGACGATAGATATCGATGGTGTAACTAAGTGTCTGAAATGTATAAAAGCTAATACCAACAGGCAGTATGAGATCCCATGAGGTTTCATTAAAAGAAGAACCAAACAGGGTGAATGTATCTACAAATGTGTTTACAAAAAAGTTATAATATTTGAATGTAAACAATAAGCCGAGGTTGAACAGCAAACTGAGTAACAACAATAATTTCCGATGGCTTGAATTCTCAGTTTTGCCTAATGCTCGTCCTACCGAATAATCAACTACCGAACTTAAAAATATAAGAATCAGAAAACGCCAATCCCAGAATGAATAAAACACATAACTAGAAACAAGAAGAAAGAGGTTTTGTCCTTTTACAGAATTTCTAAACACTGTCCAATACGCAAGCAGGACCACGGGAAAAAAAATGGCAAAATCGACAGTATTAAATAACATTTAGGTGCGTAGTGTTAGAATAGCCATGTCGCTACAATGAGATTAGTTATTTAAGATACTAGGGTCTCGTAAAACGAAATCGCAGTCTTTTTGCAATGTAGGATCAATTTTTAAATGAATTTTACCTGCTCTATTCGGTTTTAAACGTGTGTTCTTTCCTATTACAATACGTTGCTTTGCTGTAGCTTCAAGTGATGTACTATCTCTAAATATTTGATTTTGAATTCGAAGTTCCTTGGATAAAGCCCTTACCTTAAAATCCCAGCGCTTAAAATCTTGATTTTGAATAGTCGCAACCTCATTTTCATTATAAAGTTTGTAAACCATTTCGACAGCATCACCCGTTTTTAACATTCCTGAACCATACAATCCCTTGAACGGTTTATTTGCTGGAATATGATCGATATTCCACGATGTCATTTTTAAAATACTTTCCACTTCATCTGCTGGTAGACACGGATACAACGAAAACATAAGCCCTACAGTTCCTGTAACCATAGGTGTTACTCCAGACGTATGTGAATAAGGATCCATTACGATTGAATCATTTAACACCAATTTACTGTATCTAAAAATGTCAACCGACGGAGTCAAAATATCTATTTTATCATTAAAGGTACGTGTGCTCGCCCTGTGAATAAAAGGATCTTGCAGTGTATCATTATCAGGAAAACCTGCCGTTCTGCCTATATAGCCAGCGATATTTTCTGCATAGTATAGCTTCCTTCCGTTTTTAAGTTCGATTTTAATATTTTCTCTATAATCTTCGTAGCGATGCATCGCAGCAGAAACAGCAATTACCTTATCGTATGATGCTGGGTAATGACGAACCTTCCCTTTCTTTTGATTAAAAGAACTATTGCCAGCAGCAGCTACGATTATGGTTCCGTTTTCGAACATTTCGTCTACGGCTTGTTGGGCCGTTTCGTAATACCGTGTACCCACCCAACTACAATTAATAACCTTGGTGCCCATACGGGAGAGTTCCATGAGGGTCTCCAACGTTCTAAATTTTCCGTACTGAGTTGTGAGAACATCACAGTTATAACATATACCTGGAATCGCATAGGCATTGTCTCCGTTTCCAACAGCAGTCTCTCCTACCGTATAACCGTGTCCCTGCGCCAAACCGGATCTTCGCACCATACTGGTTCGCCCTTTAAATTCGATATTAGTTGTATCCAGATAAGCATCAGAAATACCTACTATAATATCTGGATTCCCTGTGGTATAGTACCACGCCTTGGGAACATTTAAAAAATCTAAATAATCTAAGTTGACCTGAGCTCCCAAATTTTCGCCAATAGTACTGGTTAATCCATAATCGTTGGGTTCAAAAATCTTTTTGTCTTCCCCGGCAATATGCTCTCCGAACGTAAAAATGTGAGAAGCATTTTTCAGCAAATCATTCATGAGTTCTTTCTGATTAGCGCGAACGAAAAAGGTTTTCTTCAGGTTTTCTTTTTTGGCTTTGCGATACGTCTTTTTAAACTGAAAGATATCATACTTGGCTAGGATATTTTTAAGTCTTGTATCGGCTCCCTTATACACCAATTTATCACCAACTTTCGTAAACTCGGGCTGAAAGGCGACTTCTTTAGCTCGCAGAAAAAACCATGCATCGTCGTATTGGGCATTACTTGCTAGTGGCACGAGGATTAAGATTAAGACGACTATTTTTTTTCTGAACATTTTGAATATAAATTGATTCTAAAAATAACAAATAAAAAGGTATCACACGGGTTTATGCAAAAATCCCTGGTCATGATAGAACAGGGATTTTTAGTTAGGTACAAACAAAAGTGTTATCGTTTTATAAATTTAGTAGAAAGAATCGTTTCTTTCTTGAAATCAAACCCCTTAAGAATATAGATTCCCGGGGCTAATTTTGAAACATCCAACAAAATCTCCGAAGTAGTTATCTTTTCTTTCGAAAGTATTAATTGATTAAAGATATCATAGATTACCAATTTCTTTAATATAACATCATCAGATATTGTATTTATTACGTTGATGTCTTTTTGAACAAGTGTAGGATAAACTTTATACAGACTTTCCTCGTGCTCAAAATTCTTCTTCTTTACTTCATTGGACGTAGGGTTGACAGTGGTACAATTGGTATCTATGACAAGAGTTGGATCAATAGATAAAACCGCAAAACCGTCCTGATCGGGCAGTAAGATGGTTCCTTCTCCTAACGTAATTTCATTTTTAGAATTTAATGTGAGGGTTGATGCATCTGAAAATTCTTGATTCTGTATGACTACTTCTTCCGAAACGGCGTTGAAAATAAAATCCCAACGATTAAACTTTTGGTTTTCAATATACGCAGTTTCTAAAGGTTCCATAAGATCATGGGTTAACTTTACTGAATTACCGGCATTAAGTGCCCCAGAACCGTATTTACCAGAAGCTACTTGATTTGCAGTAATATTTCCAATATAAGTTGAACCTGCTTTTAAAATGGACTCCGCTTCCTCAAAGGATAAACAACTATTAAGAGAAAGCATCAATCCGAGTGTTCCAGAAACTTGGGGAGCAGACGAAGATGTTTCAACTTGAGCATAAATGCGATTTGGATTATTTAATACAATTCTACCGTACAAATAGGTTCCCATTGGGGCCACTATATCTACAGCGTCATTCAACGTGGCTGTGGATCCCGTCAATCGAAAAACAGCGTTAGGATCAACCGCTGGATCAGTAAATGATTCTACTCTATAGGTAAGGTATCCTTTTACATTTTCTGATCGCCAAGAACCACCATTTGCAGGGTCAAAGTATATACTATCTGTTGGTTGATCATATTTTGCACCTACTGATGAGGCCGAAATTACTTTATTGTAAGAAGCGGGATAAAAAACTTTTCCTTCCGTAAAAGGAGTATTCCCAGCTCCAGCAACCACGATTGAATTATTTGCATATACAGAGTCAATAATCTTCTGTTCCATTTCGCTATATTGGTCTTCTGCCCAACTGCAATTAATTACTCGTACACCCGCATAAGATAGGGCTAAAATACCATCGTATCTAGTAGTCCATCTAATGTGATTCAAATCACAATCATAGCAATAACCAACACTCGCGTTTGCGTTATCTCCTTTTGCGCCTGCGAGGGCTAATACATTTAAACCATGTCCATCAACAGAGGGCGCATTATTGTCTAAACTCGTAATTCTTCCAGAAAACTCAGGATCTGTTAAATCTATTTGTGCATCCGAAATACCTACGACAATGGACGAATCTCCGGTGGTGTAATCCCAAGCTGTCGGCAACTCGGCATAGTCGAAAGCATGCAAATTTAAATTATAACCCAAATTAAAACCCGCACCTTGAGGACCTGTTTGCCCATAGTCGTTAGGATACGTACTCAATAATTCAGGTGTTCCAGATCCAATGTATTCGGCGAAATTGAAAACATGTCCAAGGTCTTGAGTAAAACTTGTCTCTAAAGTATTTGTATTTGCTTCAACATAATAAGTGCGCTTAAATTCTGATCCTCGTGCAGAGGGAAAGGCCTTTACAAAAACATAAATATCATGATCATTAAATAATGCGCTTAGCTTTCGATCTTTTCCCGTATAAACTAAAACCCCTCCTGATTCTGTAACTTCCGGCGTAAAACTTTCACTTATAGCCGTTACATAATATTGATGGTTCTGCCCCCATCCTAGCGAAACAATTATCACCATAAAAATCAAAAGCAGTTTAAATCTTATGCTTTCCATACCTTACTTTTTTGAATTGATAAATGATTCCATCTTTTGATTTAATTCCTTGATTTGCTCATCTTTTTGAAGCATATAGAGCGTCAGCTCCTCAATTTTTTGAAGAAGTAGCTTATTCATTTCACCCAATTCTATTCCATTTTCTTCAACCGCCTTAGCACTAGGAATATCTTTAAGATGTCCATTTTTTTCTATATGTTGTTTTACCTCCTCTAACGTAGGTAAATTGTATTCTTCTTCGAACACATAATCGGCCCAGGTTGTATATACTTTAACTCCATCTGCACGTACTTTACCATCAACAGATAGACGATATGTATCTCCACCATCTATAAAAGAATCTGTTCCAATACCTATATTAGCATTAGTTATAATATTCCCCTCTATCTTTGCACTACCTTGTTTAACAATAAGTTTATGCCCTTCAGACTGTAAATAATTTGAATAATCCCCAATTACTACTCTAGAATTCAATCTAGGTAATTGTACGAAGCCGTCATTCCCATCTGTAGAGACTTTAAAAATCTCAACCTGATTATAGTCTCGCAAAGCCAAATATGTTAATGATGAACTTCCTATCATATCAAATGCAATTTTTCCGTTTGGATATCTAAAATCAAAACCAGTGCTATTTGTGCCTGCTCCAATATTAAATTGACGCTGATTTGTGTTTGCGTTTACAATTTTTCCCATTCTAACAAAGTCACCACTAAAAAGAGCTGGGACACTTACTACAAATAGTTTATCTGGTGTCGAGGTCCCAATACCGACATTGCCAAAGCGATAGGTGTTACCTGAGGTGGATGAACTACCTGCCCATTGAGCGGACATGGAAAAAATAGATAGCAATGCTATCCCTAAAGAAAAAACTGAAGTTCTCATAATAAATAGATTTATTGATTAATAATTGCTTACACAGTAGTTCGTTCCACGAATTACAACGTAGAATCACAAAGCAATTAAGCACCTCATCTATTTATTAAAAGGGGAATTTTGAATTTTTTGTCATCTGGAAGTTAAAAAAAATAAACAAGAAAACTGTTTCGAAGGAATTATTTGTCATCTTTCCTATACTGATGCGGATTCTCACGAACACCTTTTTTAAAAACCTTGCGCACTGCCATACGCAATTTGGCATCTGTTTTTAAAACAAAATCTTTGAACTTCTGCCCAGGACGTGCTCTAAAACTGGTTACATGAAAGGTGTCATCACTGCGCAAGGGTTGCTTTGAGAAATAGTAATTGGAAACACAACAACGTTGCCCATCAAAAACCACTGGACTCACACTATGCCACGATTTATTGTGGGTAGCCATTACCGCTAACCGATTGTATCTACTGTGAATTGTAATCTGTTCATGCTCTAACCCGCGAGGCCATACTTCTAAATGCCCACCATACTCGTCTTGCCAATCTGGTGTTACGTAATACAAAAGATTTAGAATACGCCATCGATCTCTGTCTTTGTCATGGGAATTATCGAGATGGGGATTTAAAAAATTATCTTTTGCCATAAGAGAAATACCTCCTGCATATAAATGCTCATCTGGCTCTAGATCATCTATTTCGCAAATTTCACCAACTAACGAAACGATGCGCGGATCTTGAAAAGCATAAATAACTTTTTCTAATAAAGGATCGTAGTCGTCCATTTGCGCAGCCACGTGCTTGTATTCGCGCAGACTCTTTTTCAGTACCATTTGTTCTTTATCCGGAAAGAGGTCGTACACTCTTGCTACCAGATCTGCCGGTAGAACATTATCTATATAAAAATGTCCAATAGCTTTTTTAGAAGCTTCAAATTGCTGTTGAATTGCACTACGCTCTTCTTCAATACGTTTTAGAATATGATTAGCTATTTCGTGGGTTTCCATGAACAATGCGGGCTTTATGCTACTAAAATAGTTGAATTATAAATATAAATATTATCAAAAGCCTATTTTTGTAATTGAGCTAAGCTATGCTGTCGATTCTGATACCTACATATAATTGCAATGTTACCGCGTTGGTAACCGAATTACACGACCAATGTTCGAGCATTCCTGAAGACTTCGAAATTATTATACAAGACGACGCATCGACTAATCTTGAGGAAAGTCATCTAAATAAGGACTTGCAGAATCTATCTAGCGTAGTGTATTTCGAAAATAATTCAAACTTAGGTAGATCAGCAAATAGAAACCTTCTAGCTAGTAGAGCCAAATTCGACCTACTTCTGTTTATAGACGCAGGTACTTTTCCAAAAAGTGAATCGTACGTAAAAACTTATCTCACCAATTTTGATGCTGAACTAAGAGTTGGCGGCATGACTTGTCTTGAAAATCCTCCTCCAAAACCTTATAAATTGCGATGGTTATACACTAAAAAAAGAGAAGGGTTTTCCGAAGAAAATATTAAAAATCAATCTGTTATATGTTCTTCTAATTTTTTGATAACAAAACCTGTCTTCCAAAAAAACAAATTTGATGAATCATTAAAAAAATATGGGTGTGAAGATGTGGTGTTTTTTGATTCAATTATAACACGAGGGCATTCGATAGATTATCTAGACAACCCTGTGATTCATGATGCTAAGGACGACGCAAACACTTTTATTAGGAAAACAGAAGAAGCAATTGAAAATTTAATAACCCTTATCGATGAAGAGAAGATCATCGCGAAGAGATATGGGGTTTCCAAATTATACAACCAATGTAAAAAACTAAGGCTACAAAATGCGATAGTTCTTTTGTTTAAATTATGTCGAAAAGGACTCATCAAAAATTTTAATTCCTCCAATCCTTCCATACGATTATACGATTTTTATAGGTTAGGATATTATGCGTTGCAAAAAGAAACGAACGATGCCTAAATTTTCGGTAGTCATAGCAGTTTACAACAAGGAGGCATTTATTGCCAACACCTTGCAATCGGTATTCGATCAAACAGAACAAGACTTCGAATTGTTAATATTAAACGACGGCTCTACCGATAATAGCGAACAAGCTATTGCTCCCTTTAGGAAAGATCCACGTGTTCACTATTTTTCTGAGCCCAATCAAGGTGCAGGAGCCGCTCGAAATTATCTTATTAAAAAAGCAACAGCTTCTCTTATTGCGCTATTGGATGCAGACGATTTATGGCATTCGCATCATTTAGAAACACATTCTATCTTACAAACCGCCTACCCCAAGGAATCGGTATTTGCAACAAATAGTGAATTGAAGCATGGTGACATTATTACGAAACGACACTTCTCAATACCAACTGAAGGCCGAGAGCACTTAATCACAAATTTCTTTGAAGCTAGCCTACAAGATTCCATCATTAACAGTTCTACTGCTGTAATTAAAAATGAGGTTTTCAAAAAAGTGGGCTTGTACAATCCAACAATCACCAGCGGTCAGGACACCGACTTATTTATACGTATTGGGCTTGCATATTCCATCGCCTTTCATACATCAACAACCGCAACTATTCTAAGAAATAACTCAAGTCTTTCAAATAGGTCTAACGTCGCCCAAAAAGCTAAGTTTACAGAATATGAAATGGAAGAGCAAACAAATGCTTCCCTCAAAAAATTTTTAGATTTAAATCGATATTCGCTTTGTATTGAAGCTCGTTTAAGTAAGCATGAAGATGTGTATAGGCATCATTTTCAGAAAATCGATCTCGCCAACCTCAATAAGAAACAACGTTTTTTAATTCGTCAAAATTTGAATGTGTTGAACGTAATGCTCGGACTAAAGAAAATTGGAAAAAGCCTAGGGCTCAATTTAAGTTCGTTTCGCTAAGAGGAAATCATCATATTCCCTGATGTAATCACTTTCTTTATAGATATCGCTTACCAAGGAGAGGCATACTGCACCTGCAGAAAAATTTTCCAGTTCACGCCAAAGACCATTAGGGATGTACAAGCCTTTATAAGGTCGATTCAAACTAATTACTTTACGCTCATTTCCATCGTCAATAACAACATCAAAACTTCCACTCAAAGCAATTAAAAACTGCTGTAATTCTAGATGGGCATGACCACCACGAGTAGAGTCGCTAGGCACATCGTATAAATAATAAGCCCGTTGCATAGCAAAAGGAATGATATCTTTCTCCACTACCGATAAGTTACCTCTTCCATCAGGGTCGCTAATTTTAGGTATTTCTATAAGTCGAATATCGTTAATGGTTGATTTCATGTTCTCTTACTTATTTTTTGCTGAAAGTTTTCGATATTGGGTGATTCCTTCAAACCCCTTCTTTATTTTTTGCGGAACTTCTTTCACACTTATAAATTTATGTGCGACCAAAAATCTAACATATTTATAAACCCAAAGATAGGCAAAGACACCATATTCGGTGTATTTTAATGCAGATCGCGCATAGATAACACGATCAGATCCCATTTCTTGCCCCGAACTTTCTTTCGGGTGTTGAACGATCACTTCATTTTTAAAATAGCAAGGGCAACCTGCTTTAAGTAATGCGCGCATGAGAACCAACTCGTCCCCTGTTTCAAAAACTTCTCCAAGTCCGAACAACGAATGGTAGCCAATATTTTTGGCTTTTAATTGTTGGGGGCGACACGAAATCACTACTCCATTTACCGTATCAATGGTTCGTTTTGTATGAATTCCTTCGCTTGGATACTTTCTAAATAGGTTGCCGTTAAAATCGGTCATTGCGAATGTAATGGCGACAGCGTCGTTCCACTCTTTATAAGCATTTAATATAGTTTGCTTGAAGTTAGATTCGTAGATAACGTCGTCATCAGCTATTAAACATACTTCGCCCCGACTTTGTTGTAAGGCTAAGTTTCTACTTTTTGCCAATCCGCGTTCTTCGGTATTTATCACTCGAATATTCGGAGAAGATGAAATCAGTTGTTTATTTTTGTCCGTCTGATTAATAATCAGAATTGGAATTGCATCCAAGTTGGCCTTAGAAAACATAGTTTCCAAAAAACCTAAATCGGTACGAAACATGGTAGCGATTAAAACTTCGAAAGGGACTTGCTGCAAATCTAGATCGTTTATGATAACCAAAAGTATGAAATAAGCAGAAGGAAATTGAATTTTTCGCTTTTCAACTTCAATATTCATAGGTACAGAATCATAACGATGGATCTCAACTAAAATTTTTATTTGTTTATTTGTCTCAACAAAAGTTTATAAAAATGAAAATCCTTCTTGTTGGCGAATACAGTCGGCTACACAATTCGTTGAAGGAAGGACTTACGTCCTTAGGCCATGATGTACTATTGGTAGGTACTGGTGATGGATTTAAAGATTTCCCGGCCGATATCAAGCTTATCAAGAAATTTCAAAAGGGACTTTCGGCAAAGTGGAGAACTTTTTGTGTGCGCTTTTTAAACTTCGATCCTATGTCGAAAGATTTAGAAAAGCAGTTCTTTAAACATTCCCAACAATTCAAGGGTTTTGACGTGGTGCAATTGATTAATGAAGTGCCATTGGGTAGTTTTCCCTCGACCGCTGCAAAATTAATCTCCTTTCTTAGCGACAATAACAAAAAGCTATTCCTGTTATCATGTGGAACCGATTACATAAGTGTTTCCTTCGACTATCAACAAAACAGAGCCTATTCTATATTTACACCTTTTTTTGAAGGAAAAATTCGAAAAGAACAACTGCTCGGCGCATTTAAGTATATGCAAACCGATCATCAAAACCTTCACCACCATATTTATTCGCTCATCGATGGGGTAATAGCGTCCGATCTGGATTACCACGAACCCTTAATGAACCATTCGCAATACAAGGGTCTCATTCCCAATCCAATTAACACAGATGTTTTAGAGGCTCAGCCATTCCCGAAAACAGATAGAATTGTCATCTTTCATGGAATTAACCGAGGTAATTATTTCAAAAAAGGCAATGATTTATTCGAGTCCGCTTTAAAGGCTATCCAAGAACGCTTTCCAACAACGGTAGATATTATCACAGTAGAAGACGTACCTTATCAGGAGTATATTCAGAAATACAACAAAGCACATATTTTATTAGATCAAGTATATGCATACGATCAAGGCTACAATGCGTTGGAAGCAATGGCTAAAGGGAAAGTAGTTTTCACTGGTGCCGAAGAAATTTTTCTTAAGCAATACGACCTTAAAGAAGATGAGGTTTGTATAAACGCAGAACCTGAAGCCAAAAAAATAGAGCATAAGTTGGCATGGCTCATTGAAAACCCTTCAGAATTAGAACGAATTAGCAACAACGCTCGTAAATTTATCGAAAAGGAGCATCACTATATTAAAGTTGCCCAGCGTTATGTTGATATCTGGAATGGTTAGTTGAGTGCGCTTTTCTGCTTATTAAAATACCTCCACACTAAGAAGATTACGATCACAAAATAAATAAGATACCTGAGTAAATGCGCAACGGTAACTCCTTCTACACCGTAATCACCCACCAAATAATAAGAGAACACAAAGAAAAGAACCATGGATACGATTTCCGTGAAAATAAATGTCTTCACCAATTTTTTTGCGATAAACTGATAAGCCACAATACTCGCCATAAGTTTCACAAAATCTCCCAAAAGTTGCCATTTAAACAATGGTTCTAAGGCCTCTTTGTCATGTCCTGGAAACACCAAGTCCATTATAATATGTCGTAGCAGATAAACCAGCATCATACCGAAGCCAAAAATAGGGAGTAATGTTTTGTAGATATTTAAGACCTCTTTCTTGAAATCCTTTCGCCCATTGATGGTCGCATATTTGGGCAAAACATACATGCTAAATAACATGACTGAAAAAGACATATAATTTTTGGAAAGAAAGATCATTGCCGTCCAAATTCCAGACATCTTTTGAGACATAGCATTCTCGATAATGTTTCTAATCTCAATTTCTAAAACACTTACCAGCATGGAAGAAAAAGACATTAAACTAAATGCCAAAAGCGGCTTCGCCATGGGTGCCGACCATGATAATTTCTTAAATGGTATTACTCGACGTAGTTCTTTAAAAAATATAAAAAACAGGACTCCAAATTGTATAACAGGTACAATTGCGATGGAAATGAGAACACCTTCAAAGTTTTTGACAAAAATAAAATAGGCCGTCGCTATAGTTCCTAATAAATAACTAATGAGTTCTATACTGGCAAACTGCTTATATTTTGAGAGCCCGTTGACCACCCCATTGAATATTCGATACATTCCAATAAAGGGCGCTACAAAGGATACCACTCTAATTAGGAGGACATATTCTTGCGACTGAAACAAGTAATTACTAATCGTTCCAGCGCCAAAAAATAGGATCAAGAAACATAACAGGGAAGCTGTTGTAAAAAATACAAAGGTGGTCGAGAATAATTTTCGCAACTGCTCGAGGTCCTCTTTGTCTTGAGCTACATATTTAACAATCCCGTTAAAAAGACCCATCGATGTAACCGAAGTGAGTATCTGAACTAAACTGCGTAATTGCCCGATAAGATGGAATCCAACCTCCCCAAAATAGGCACTAATAAAACGCTGTATAAAAATAGAGATTCCCAAGCGAGTGAGAATCACAGGAGCGTTTAAAGAGGTCATCTTTAAAAGCAAATTGTCTTTTATGAAAGATGGCAACTTCAATTAGTAAGAATTTATGGTTTCGATCACCTTTGTTACTTCTTCTGAAGTCAACACTGGGCTCAAAGGAATACTTACCACTTCTCGATGGATTTGTTCGCTAACAGGAAATGAATATTGTTTGTAGTTAGATAGTGCTTTTTGTTGATGCGGAGCAATAGGATAATGGATGAGCGTGCCTATATCACTCACTAATAGATGTTCAATAAACGAGGTTCGATCTGATACACGTAATACGAACAAATGAAAGACATGATTTTCGCTTCCGTCGTAGACTGGCAACATCACTTTAGGATTCACTATTTCCGCAAGATATCGCTTAGCCAAGTCGCGACGTTTTTGGTTTTCTATTTCTAAATACGGAAGTTTCACGTTTAAAAAGGCAGCTTGTAATTCGTCGAGTCTTGAATTAAAGCCTACTTCATCGTTCACATATTTTGACGATGTTCCATAATTGCGAAGCTTCGCACAAATTTTTGCCAAGGCCTTGTCATTTGTTGTAATGGCCCCACCGTCACCCATGGCTCCTAAATTTTTGGTTGGATAAAAACTAAAGGCAGCTGCGTCTCCCAAGCTACCCGCCCTTTTGCCAGATTCATCTTTTGCGCCATGCGCCTGAGCAGCATCTTCTATGATAAGCAACTCATTGTCTTTTGCAAACTCATTTATAAAATTCATGGGGGCCAATTGTCCATATAAATGAACAGGCATAATGGCCTTAGTTTTTGCAGAAATTTTCCTAGCCAAATCCGAAAAGTCGAAATTGTAAGTTTTGGTATCGGCTTCTACTAATACCGCCCGTAATCCCGCCTGTTGAATCGCCAAAATAGTAGCAATAAAGGTGTTAGAAGCCACTAAAACTTCGTCGCCTAATGTCAACCTCCCAAGCACTTTATAACCTTCTAAGATGATTCGTAGAGCATCTAAACCATTTCCTACTCCAATACAATGATTTACTCCACAAAAGGTGGCGAAGTTTGTTTCAAAAAGACGTGTTTGATTACCTAAAATATAATACCCCGATTCTAAAAAGTCCTGAAAGACAGTCTTAAATTCCGCCTCATAAGGCTCGTTTGCTTTTTTTAGATCTAAAAATGGAATCACTTGACGTTCAGGTTTAAGTTTTTATAGGATGCGGTTTCTACCAAATAGTTGTCTGCTGCAAAAGCCCTTGCTCCGCAAGTCTCTTTCCAAAATATCAGACCTGGATTTAAAATCGTACCATCTTCTTCGCTAGAAATATTAAAATCGAAATAACGTTTGTCATCTCTTAAATGATTAATCACAAAATCGTAGGCTAAATCTAAACTTCCATAGGTGTTCTTATCGGCATTGCCAGAAACGTACTGTGGATGGATCGTTGTTTTGGTTAAAAAAACTGTAGTACCGGCTACAATTTTATCTTCTTTATAAACACTTACCTGTAGGATATTCTCCGGAAAACGGGCTGCAAGCATCTTAATTTCTTCTAGAGAATGTACGGGTTTTACTTGATGTTTATGCTCAAGGTTAGGAATGAGAACTTCGTTCCAAAATCCGTCGTAATTGGTATCGATTTGAACGGTTAGGCCATTCCGCTTTGCTTTATTAATCCCTTCCCTCCTATTTTTTTGAAAACGAAGTTTATGCTCGTAATCGATCACCATAAGAATATCTCGCTTCATCAAAGTTGCTTGCGCCTTAAATAGAAAATACGCGAGCTCATCACTTGGCATTATATTATAAAATGTCGGAATTACTTTGATGTACAAATCCACTACTTGGTGCTCATAATAATAAGCTAAGGTGGCTTTAAAGCACTCAAAGGTTTCTAGAAGCTTGGCGGACTCTTTTACAATAAAACTTCCGTAGGTAAGTCCTTGATGCGAATAAACCCTTGTGCCAACAACATTTCCAGGCAGCAAGGCATACAATTCTTCTTCCTTATAGATGAGTATTGAAAAATCAGTAAAGCGATCACTATGGTAATCCATAAAATCACGATAGAATAAAAAAGTAGCATTCTTGGCTTGGGCAACAAAGTTGTCCCAAGTTTCTTTATGGTCTTCCGAATATCTTTTTACTGAATAACTAATAGTAAGTTGTTTTGCCTTGTTTAAAAGCTAAAGTACAAATTTAAACGCTTTAGCGAGCGTTATAGTACCTCTTGAAAATGAATATACAATCCGTTAGAATCCGCGTACTTTTTTAAAAACAATACCTCCCGAATCATCGATATACTCATAAATACCATTTTCATCAACACCTGGTTGTTCTCGCATAGGTACATAACTCGTATCGGGTTGTAGATTTTCCAGCAAGACAGGGTCGTTAGCCAAATGCGAAAACAAAACCCTAAAGACATTTACATTACTCTTAAAGTAAGGGGCCAATTCGGTAGGGGCTTCTTGGGGCCATTTTATAGATAGATTGGCACTAAACATGGAGTAAATGATATCTCTTTCTTGCGTTTTTGTTTGGTACTGTGCTGTATAATCTAGTCCTACAAAACCTCCATGATCTGCTAGCATTATAATAAGAGCATTTGGGTCTTTGGAATTTATGGCATCAATAAGGCCTGTAAGTCTCTCGTTCGCAGCATCTAGGTCTTCCAGCCAAATTTCCTTTTCTTTTTCTTTTCCTTTAGACAAACTTTTGGCTCCGCGTATATGTCCTGGAGCAAATACTTCAATAAAATAAAACTGTGGTCGCTGCGATTCTTTGTTCAGCAAGTCCTGTAATACAGGAAGTACATCTCTGGGCTTACCCAATCCTGTTCCAATTGGCGAAACTTCGGTATACGAAAAGTTACAAAAGTCGTATCCCATCTGCGGTCGACTCAGCATAAAGTAAGGGAGTTCGATGAGCAAATTTGTTTGGTACCCGTTGTTTTTTAATACTTCGAGCACGGTGTTATCTGAAACAATCACCTCTCGTGTGCGCGGCATCTCCTTAAAATACTCTTTCCCTTCATAATAATGATGCTTCATCATAAAGGTGGCGCTATTAGAAGTAAGTGTTGAAGGATAATTACTGTGTGTGTTAGGATAATGCACAAAGTTTTGAGCAGTAAGGTAGTTCTGAAATGTAGAAGGATCGATACCGTAGGCTCCTTGTCTCAGCTCTGAAAAATTGACATAACCATCTGGCTGAATAAAATAAATATTGGGTTTCGATTTCAAAACTGTACTAGCGATGGCATCTGGTTGCTTTTTCCAGTCTTCTGAAATACTCGCATAGTTAACAAGTTGAGGAACCAACCAAACCAAGGATACGCCCGCAAGTAGTAATTGAAGTAGCACCCATTTCTTAAAATGTTTGTATAAGAAAAATACCATCAGAGCGGCTAAGCATATCAATCCAACGCTAAGTTTCTTTAATAGAATACCCTTCATTGTGAGAAGGATTAAAACGAAAAAGAACGATAAATTAATAAAGGGTAAAACATATTTGCCGTATTTCCCAAAGACTCCCTTCTTGATGAGTTGTTGAGCGATTAAAAGGCATAAAAATGGTATTCCGATGTAAATAAGTGCGAAATAACCCAAATGCCTCCAGGTCGCTACTAGCGTAAAGTTTTTACTATAATAGTATACAATGGGATAAAGACCCGCAGCTAACGCATATAAAAACGGAAAAAATGCACCATATTTAGACAGTGAAGCAACTAGTTTTTGCATAGTATTATTACTTTTTCTTCAGTAAATAAAGCACGCGATGTGTACCTTCAATTTGCTGCTTTTGTAATGTTTCGAAATAGAGAGCATATCCTTCTTCAAACTGAGTTTCATTGTAAAAATCGAAATGATTGATGAACTCACGCTTTCTTACCAATAATGATGTAACCCATGAGTCTTCACGTTTCGGAAACTCGATTACAAGGTAGTTAGAAAAGGTAGCGAAAAACTCGGCCGACTTGGCAAATGGCACATTACCAGATAATGTTACGTGATGTATCAATGCCAAGGCAAAGGTCACATCTGGAGCGAACATCTTTAGTCGTTTTAGAAGTGAGAATCGTTCTTCGTTATTCAATCCAATACCAGGAGCAGGCTGCAACACATCGCATACAAAAGGAAGCATGTTTACTTCGTTGTTCTTTTGCACTTGATGATAGTTGTGTTCTACGGCATTATAATCAATGTCCGTTACGAGAACGTCGTCCACTTCGTCGAGCACGGTGCGGGCAAAGGTTCCATCATTTCCTCCAATATCAATTAGAGATTTCGGTTTTAATGGTAATGTCCACTCCCGTATCAACTCTTTTTTAGCGGTAAATGAGGCATTGTCATAATTCGTTTTCGAATAATAATCTCCCCATTCGCTCGCGCCTTTCACCTCTAACTTCTTAATAGCATTGAAAAGCAAGCTCAAAATATTGTTTTGTGCTTTTTTTGAAAGTTTAGCTACTTTAGTTTCGGCCTTATAGTCCTCACTGTGTTTATTCTCCATTTTTGCCAATAAATGAATATTGGTATATAAGGTCGAATTGAGTTTTGTTTTTGCAGGCAATAGTGAAGATATCAACGAAACTGAAATACCATCAATATGCGTTTGCAACATCTTTAGCATTTCGGTACCGTGGTTCTTCGCCAATACAAGCGGACCAAAGAAGTGAGTTATAAATTGTTTGTAGGCACGCCAAGGAGTATCTTCTTCATAAAAGTCGAACGAAAGAGTATCAATAAAAACCGCCTTACCTTTATGAAAGGTCACATTGTATGCAGAGGCATCTTTTAAGATAAAACCTTTGGATAAGGCATATTTTTGAATCTGTAACGTAAGTAAGGCCGCGTGTTTTAATTGTTCGAAACTCCACTCATAGGGATAGGTAATAAATGGAATAAACTCTGGAGTGATTGTAATTTCGGTCTCGGTCCTATTGGTTTCGGTATGTGGTATTAAAAGTCCTTTAGAAATCAGTGTTTTATAAAACCCTGAATCGGTAAGCGATTGGTATTGTTTAAAATAAATGGGTTGAATGCGTCGGCGGATGGTTCCTCCATCGTCATAAACATAGCCTGAAGGATCTCTAAATGAGGCTTGGTGCGGATTAGGATGCGCTGGATTCATCGTCTTCTTTTTCTTCTATATCAATAGAATCGTAGTTGTCGTTCTCATCTTTTATCATTCCGAAGAACAATTTCACCTTGTACCAGGCATTTTTAGAAAACAACAATACTCCGGCCGCAGCGGCTACAACTGCTTGCACAATCATCGCTCCTAAACCTGGATCAAAATATAAAGAAACAACCGAGAACATATTCATAAAGAAACAAAATAACTTTGGAGAACAAATAAACAAAAAAACGGGCAATTAAGCCCGCTTTCTATAATATATGTTATGCAAATTACAGCGTACTACGCTTACGCTCTACTTCTTTTAGTAATACTTTTCGTAAACGCAAATGATTTGGAGTAACTTCCACGTATTCATCCTTTTGAATATATTCTAAGGCTTCTTCCAAAGAAAACTTGATAGCAGGCACAATTTTGGCCTTATCGTCTGCTCCAGATGAACGTACATTACTCAATTTTTTAGTCTTAGTTACATTCACTACCATATCGTCCTGACGTGAATTTTCTCCAATTACTTGACCTTCATAAATATCTTCTCCTGGATCGACAAAGAATCTTCCTCTTTCCTGCAGCTTATCGATCGAGTATGGAATGGCTGTACCTTTTTCCATAGAGACCAAACTTCCGTTTTGACGTTCAGGAATACCTCCTTTTAGTGGTTGGTATTCTAAGAAGCGGTGTGTCATAATTGCCTCACCAGCAGTAGCCGTCAATAAGTTGTTACGCAATCCTATAATACCACGAGAAGGAATCACGAACTTACAAATCATTCGTTCTCCTTTCGCTTCCATACTTTGCATCTCTCCTTTTCGAATGGTTACCATATCAATGGCACGTCCACTCACCTCTTCAGGTAGATCGATGGTTAACTCTTCTACTGGCTCACATTTAACACCATCAATTTCCTTAATGATTACTTGTGGCTGACCAATTTGAAGCTCATAACCTTCTCGACGCATGGTTTCGATTAATACCGAAAGGTGTAATACCCCACGACCGAAAACCATAAATTTATCTGCACTTCCCGTTTCTTCAACACGCAATGCTAAATTCTTCTCTAATTCTTTCTCTAGACGCTCTTTAATATGACGTGACGTTACAAATTTCCCATCTTTTCCGAAGAAAGGAGAATCATTAATTGTAAACAACATACTCATAGTAGGTTCGTCGATCGCAATTGTTGCCAAACCTTCTGGGTTTTCAAAATCGGCAACCGTATCGCCAATATCAAATTCTTCCATACCAACCAAGGCACAGATATCTCCTGCATGGACTTCGCTTACCTTTTTACGGCCTAAACCTTCAAACGTATGAACTTCTTTTACTCTTGATTTCTGGATGGTACCATCTCTTTTTACCAAGCTCACTGGCATTCCTTCTCTCAAGCTTCCACGTTGCAAACGACCAATTGCGATTCGTCCTGTAAATGACGAAAAATCTAAAGATGTAATCAACATTTGTGGTGTACCTTCTTCAATTTTAGGTGAAGGAATATGTGCTAAAACCATGTCTAATAATGGCTCTATATTATCTGTTTCATCCTGCCAATCGTCGCTCATCCAGTTGTTTTTCGCACTACCATAAACTGTAGGGAAATCCAATTGCCATTCTTCGGCACCCAATTCAAACATCAAATCGAATACAGCTTCGTGTACCTCATCTGGTGTACAATTTTCCTTATCTACTTTGTTTACTACAACACAAGGTTTTAATCCTAACGAAATGGCTTTTTGAAGTACAAAACGCGTTTGCGGCATGGGTCCTTCAAAGGCATCCACTAATAAGAGTACTCCGTCTGCCATATTTAAAACACGTTCTACCTCACCTCCAAAATCGGCGTGACCAGGCGTATCGATAATATTGATCTTCGTGTCTTTGTAGGTCACCGATACATTCTTAGATGTAATGGTAATTCCACGTTCACGTTCCAAATCATTATTATCCAAAATAAGCTCCCCAGTCTTTTCATTTTCACGAAATAGACTACAGTGGTGCATAATTTTGTCTACCAAGGTAGTTTTACCGTGGTCTACGTGTGCAATAATGGCGATGTTCTTGATGTTCATAACTAAGCTATTTTAAAGCCGTGCAAAAGTACGGGTAAATAATGGAATAGCAGCAACTTGGTAAGTTATTCTTTTGGTTCCATTTTTTGGGCGTTCCGCTCAACCAAGTTGAGCGTCCCGTCTTCGGCAGTCGCTTTGCCAATTTATGGCAATAGCTCCAACAAAGCCTCAACCGGTAACGCAATCTACTAGTAAAATTTAAAACACTGTACATAAAACCTGACCAGTTTTCTCTATCTTTACAATAACTCCTCTTATTTTTAGCATGTAATATCTATGAGATTTCTTTTAATTGGAAGCCTATTCTTTTCATTACAAATTGGTTTTGGACAGGAAATAGAACAACAAATTATTTCACAGGAGATTGAAAACCCTAGTCGACCTATAGCGGGAACTATAGATAGTGACACCGCTGCAGACTTAGTTGTGTTTTCGAACGATGTAGTCCCAAGTATTCATTGGTTTAAAAATCTGGATGGACAAGGTGCATTTGGAGAGCCACAAGTTATATCCAATCATGTCGCTTTGTATCTATCGACATCTCTTAATGACATCGATGGAGATGGCGACAACGATTTAGTGTATTTAGAAAATAACCCCAATGTACTTGCTTGGTCCGAAAACTTAGATGGAGAAGGATCTTTTGGACCCAGACAAATAGTTATAGAAGAAGGTGCCGAATATATACAAATGTTTATGGTAACTGACTTGGACAACGATAGCGACTTAGATATCGTGATAGTAGCATCAGGGCCGATTTACGATCGATTTGTGTGGTATGAAAATCTAGGAAACGCCATCTTTCAAAATGCGCAAGTACTTCTTGACGAGCAATCAAAGGTTCAAGCTCCTTCATTGTATGATTTTAATCAAGATGGACAACTAGATCTTTTGTTTGCTCATAGTAACGACGGACCTCCACGAGTGGCTTGGTTCCAAAATAACGGAAATCTCTCTTTTATTGAAACCTTTCTTTTTGACGGATTCACCATCCCAACCAGATCGGACGATATTAATGTATGGACCTTAGATAAGGTAGATATAAATACAGATGGAATCAAGGACGTAGTTGCCGGTGCCTTTCACGATAAATTTGGGGACTTGGTTTACTGGGCAGAGGGTTTAGATGGTATGGGTAGTTTCGGAAATTGGCAGAATCTTTCAGTACCCAACGGGTTCCAATTTTACGACATGGATAATGATGGTGACCAAGATATACTTCAAGGAAATCGGTTTGTAGATCGTGTTTATTGGAGAGAAAACCAAGGTGACTTGACTGATTTTAACCAACAACATACCATTACTACGCAAATCGATCGTCTAACTGGATATTTTTGCGCTCTTGTTGATGGAGACAATAGGATCGACCTAGTAACCACTTCATCGGGGGATAACAAAATTGCTTGGTATCAAAACGCTGGAACGTTGAATACTCAAGATTTGACTCGTTCTAAATTGGTTATTTATCCAAATCCAACCCCCGATCTACTCCAAATTAAACATAACCTTCCTATTGAGAGCATTGCCATTTATAATTCGATTGGAACGAGGCTCCTATTAACAACAAATACTGCCAGAATATCATTGGCCAGGTTTCCATCTGGACTATATTTTGTAAAAGTCAAGGATGAACTGGGAATGATAAAAATAGATAAAGTAGTTAAAGAGTAACTCAAAGTATGCGCTCAATTTGAATAGTAATCACTGCCTACTTTTTATCTATCTTTGCACCGAAATTCATTTTTTATGCAACTCGAACGTATTCCAAAATTAAAACACACTCAAAGCGGCAACTTCTTTTTATTGGCAGGACCTTGTGCTATTGAAGGAGAAGACATGGCCCTCCACATTGCCGAAAAAGTAGTAAACATTACCAATCGCTTAGAGATTCCATATGTTTTTAAAGGTAGTTTTAAGAAGGCCAATAGAAGTAGAATTGATAGTTTTACGGGTATTGGAGACGAAAAAGCATTAAAAATATTGCAAAAAGTTTCTGAAACATTCGATGTTCCTACGGTAACCGACATACATGAAGTGAGTGATGCCGCTTTGGCTGCCCAATACGTAGATGTTTTGCAAATTCCTGCTTTTTTAGTTCGTCAAACCGATTTAGTCGTGGCAGCTGCTAATACGGGTAAGGTTGTGAACTTAAAGAAAGGGCAGTTTATGAGTCCCGAAAGTATGCAACACGCGGTTAAAAAAGTGACAGATAGTGGCAATGAGCAAGTAATGGTAACCGATCGTGGAACCATGTTTGGGTATCAAGATATGATCGTAGATTTTCGAGGGATTCCAACCATGAAACAATTTGCTCCTACCGTACTAGATGTAACGCATAGTTTACAGCAACCCAACCAAAGTATAGGAGTTACTGGTGGTAGGCCAGAAATGATTTCTACAATTGCTCGTGCGGGTATTGCTGTGGGTGTCGATGGATTATTTATAGAAACTCATTTTGATCCAGCAAACGCCAAGAGTGACGGTGCAAATATGCTGGACCTTGCTCGTTTGGAAAAACTGCTGACAGATTTAGTCGCAATTCGCAAAACGGTTAATCACCTATAAATTTCTTTTTTTTAGTTCTGTAAGCTTCTTCTAGGCATTCAATTAGTACAATGCCATCAATAGTTTGAGGTGGTTTGTAACGCAACGATTTCACGTATTTACGTTTCTCTGAAACCAAAATATCTAAATGAACGTTGAATTCTGGGCGCGCCCAAAAGCAAATATCTAGATACCCTTTAGTAACATTGAGATAACAAATAGGACAGCCTTCGCTGTAATAAATAGGCACGCGCCATTTATAAAGTAGTTCGTTGGTAGGCAAGGTTTGCTCAATAAGAACTTGAGCCTCCAGCAACATGGATTTAAAGGGTTGAGGTTGATTAAGGATATATGCTTCTGCGGGATTCATGCGTAAACAAAGATAAAAAAAGAAAGGCTGCCCCAAGACAACCTTTCATTCTAAACTTAATCGCTTTATTAACTCCCCAATTAATGTAACTCGATTAGTAAGTTATAGTACAAATATGATTCAATAGTACAAGCCCCACAAGAGGATTTTCCCTATTTTAAAAAAGGGGGTTTTTCCCCTTTTCTTATTTTTAACACAAAGTTGAGACACTTCATAGGCTATTTTTCAATTATATAGTACCTTGTCTTTTGGAAGGAGATTCCAGTTAAATAATACACTTTATGACATCATTTCTACGGATAATAGTTCTTGTTTTGAGCATAGGACTCCTAGCATCTTGTACTTCGGAAAAAAATAAAAAAGAAGCGCCGCCGGCTGAAACCACTTCAATTCCAAAGGTAGCCGCCTCCACTCAAGAAATGATACAACGAATTCAACAGATAAAGAATGCAACGAATTTCCGAAACCATCCTTATGAAAGCGCTCAGAAATTAAAGCTATTACGACAAGAAATCGAAAATGCTAAAGCGGCTAACTCTCTTCAGCCAAATTTGTATATCGAATACGGAATTAATTTGCTAGATGCAGGGCATTCTCAAGAAGCCATTGATGTTTTTGAAGATATCATGAATCGTATGCCCGAAAACAAAGCGATAACTCAAACAAACAAAGGACTCCATGATGCATTAGCGCTTGGCTATCTGCGTCTGGGCGAACAATTAAACTGCCAAGAAAATCATTCTACCGAATCCTGCTTGTTCCCCATAAAAGGCAACGGTATTCATACCAATAAGGAAGGTTCTCAAAAAGCTATAGACATTTACAAAAATATTTTAGCACTTTTCCCACAGGACCTACAAAGTAAGTGGTTGCTCAACTTAGCCTATATGACTTTAGGTGAATATCCTTCTGGTGTTCCTTCGCATTTGCGTATCCCACCTAGTGCTTTTGAACCCGATTACCAACTTCCCGTTTTCGAAAATGTATCTATGTATTTAGGAATTGACGTGAACGACCTTGCTGGCGGTGTCATAGCAGATGATTTCAATAACGATGGCTTTATAGACATAATAGCTTCCTCCTGGGGTATGTTTGGACAACTGCACTATTTTAAAAACGACGGGGCTGGCAATTTTATAAACGAAACTTCTCTCGCAGGATTAAAAGGTTTAACCGGTGGTCTCAATCTTATTCAAGGTGATTATAACAATGACGGGTTTTTAGATATTTATGTAATGCGCGGTGCCTGGAGTGGATTTAAATGGATGGGGCAATTACCAAATTCGTTACTACAAAACAATGGAGATGGAACATTTACAGATGTGACTATAGCCAGTGGACTGTACCATCCTTCCCCGACACAAAGTTCGGTCTGGCTGGATGCCAACGCTGATGGATGGCTGGATTTATTCGTTGCTAATGAAACACATTCCTTAAAAGAACCCAATGCTTGCCAACTATTTATCAATAAGAAAGACGGAACCTTTAGTGATGTTGCGCCCGAAATGGGACTTGATTTTACCGAATATATAAAAGGAGTAGGAGCTGGTGATATCAATAACGATGGTTGGCCTGAATTATATATCTCGTCCATTAATTCACCCAATAAATTATTGTTGAACACTGGTGGAGGAACCGAAAACTGGGCTTTCGAAAACATAGCAACAACTGCCGGCACCGAAGAACCTCAAGATAGTTTCCCTACTTGGTTTTTCGATTACAATAACGACGGATGGGAAGATCTCTTTGTGAGTAGCTTCGACATATATTCCTTAAAAAGGACAGCCCAAGAAGTCGCTGCTGATTATTTGGGAATCGCTAAAAAAGCGGATAGTCCGAGATTGTACCAAAATCAGCGTAATAACTCTTTTGGAAATCAAACAAAAGCCGCTCAGTTGGATAAGGTGTTACCTACCATGGGTTGTAATTATGGAGATTTGGATAACGATGGATATTTAGATTTTTATTTAGGGACAGGTGCCCCAGATTATCGCGCAATTGTACCTAATAGAATGTTTAGAAGTAATCAAGGAACCACTTTTCAAGATGTAACCTATGCAGGAAACTTCGGGCATATTCAAAAAGGTCATGGCATTGCATTCGCCGATTTCGATAACGACGGGGATCAGGATATTTATGCCGTGATGGGAGGTTCTGTATCTGGTGATGTATTCCAGAACGCTTTCTTTGAAAACCCTGGCAATAATGCACAATGGATCACCTTAAGATTAAAAGGTACTGCCTCCAATAAATCGGCCATCGGTGCCCGTGTAAAGGTGACCGCACTAGAACCGGACGGAACGGAAAGGAACATTTATCATACGATAAGTTCGGGTGGAAGCTTTGGTGCTAATAGCTTGCAGGCAGAGATTGGACTAGGCTCTGCCACTAGCATTAAAAACATTGCTGTGAGTTGGCCCAATGGCTCTTTTAACTATGAAAATTACGGTAGTGCTCCTGTCAATAGAATTGCATCTTTGGAGGAAGGAAACCCAGAAATAAGAGTAGTTACGCAACCTTCATTTGAGTTCTTGAAAGTGGGACATTCGCAACACAATCATTAAAATTTTCATAAAATTGACGTGAACCGTTTCCAATTCAAAGAATTTAATTTACTTTGTAATTCAAAGTACTTTACTATGAGTGAACAAGATTATCTTAAAGACATTAGCGATATCAAAAATTTGATGAATCGCTCCTCTCGGTTTATCTCCTTGAGCGGACTCTCAGGAATCTTTGCCGGAGTCTATGCCATTATTGGGGCCTTAGTTGCTTATTTCTATTTATTTCCAGCTCCAGGCGAGTACTTAACCTTGCACAGTTGGAATTTTAGATACCTTCTTGTTGTACTAGCCCTAGTTGCAGTATTGAGTATCATGACGGCCTATTTACTCACCACTCGAAAAGCCAAACGCAACAATGAAAAAATATGGGACGGCACTACTAAAAGATTGTTAGTACATTTTCTTATTCCCCTTGTCACAGGTGGAGTCTATATCTTAATTAAATTAACGAGTCAACACTATGGTCTTACTGGGTCGCTTATGCTTATATTTTATGGTATTGCTCTTGTAAATGCCTCTAATTACACGCTTGGCAACATAAAGTATTTAGGGTATGTTGAAATTGTACTCGGACTCATATGCGCGGCCTTCCCAGGCTATGGCTTCTGGTTTTGGATTCTTGGTTTTGGAGTTCTCCACATCGTTTATGGTAGCATTATGTACTTTCAAGAAAAGAACCAATAATTGTGAGCCTTTTAGAAAACATAAATAAATTGTTCGACCACCGAATACGATTAGGCATAATGTCTATTCTTATGGTGAATGAAACCGTAGATTTTAACCGCCTTAAAGAATTACTCGAAGTGACCGATGGAAATTTAGCAAGTCACCTTAAATCACTGGAAAAAGAATCGTACATCTTGGTAGAGAAACAGTTTATAGGTAGAAAACCCAACACCAAATACAGTGCAACTAAACTTGGTAAAGTTGCTTTTAAAAAACACATTGCTGCTCTTGAAGCACTGATTAAGAACAAGTAAAAAAATTTATTAATTCACTTTGAAATACAAAGTGCTTTATGATTACTCTTCGAAAAAATTTCTTCTCTTGGTTATTCGATACGACTCAACGAATCTATGTGCGCTATTTTAAAAAACACAAACGCGCCTGGAATATTACCACAAAACAACTATTAGCTATGCCAACAACTAGTTTTGGTTATCATTTAGGCTGCTTTCTAAAAGAAAATAATTATACGCTTATTGATAAAGTAGAACGACATGATGCGTATCATCTGCTCACTGGATATGGGACTAAAGTCGAAGACGAAATAGCCCTTCAATTTCTTTGTTTCGGAAATGGGAAAAGAACACCTTATATGTTCGCCGCTCTTTTGTTAGGCACGCTTATTCTACCCGAATATCTCTCCTATTATGTAAAAGCTTATAAGCGAGGAAAAAATGCTAATTGCTTTCATCATTTCGAATACAAAGACATTTTACCTATAAACTTCGAACAATTTAGGTCAACAATTTTTCTTGAATCAAAAAAATCACAAACAGCACACACATTAAATTAAATAGACATGGAACAAAAGAGAAATAAATTTGGAAATTGGTTACGCAACTCTATCACCGCTCGAATGTTAGTGGTTGGATTTTTACTACTAATATTACTTATTCCGTTGGAATTTGTTAAGGAACTTATTCGCGAACGCGGTCATCGACAAACCGAGGTTATCCATGAAATAAACTCGAAATGGGGTAATGAAGTTATTCTGTCTGGGCCCATTCTAAAAGTACCTTACAATACGTATAAGGACAATAAAGTATTTAATGATAAAACTCAGCGTTATGAAATTCATACTGAAACGATTACCAAGCATGCATTTTTGTTTCCGGATGCACTAGACATTGAATCGAATGTAGAAACCAAACCTTTAAATCGCAGCATTTATGAATCTGTGGTATATACGGCCGAAATAAGTGTAAATGGCAAATTTCCCAAATTAAATTTCGATTATAAAGACATTCAAGAAGAAGATATTTTATGGGATAAAATAACCGTTCTTTTACAAACGTCTAATTTGAAAGGTATTCGAAATACAGTGATTGTGGAACTAGGTGAAGAATCTCTTCCCATGACACCCAGATATGACACCAATTACTTGAATACGATAGAGAGCCCAGCATTTAAACACGTAAAAAAAGGAATAGAAACCTCTCTTTCTTTTTCATATCATTTAAAGGTCAACGGTAGCGAAACTTTGAAATTTATTCCTATTGGAAAAGAAACCGCTGCATCCATGAGTTCCAACTGGCATTCTCCAAGTTTCGATGGACAATTTTTACCAGAAGACGGTTCTAGAGAGATATCTCAAAATGATTTCAAAGCGGCATGGAAAGTATTGCAAATCAATCGACAGTTTGAGCAGCTATTTATAAATCATATCCCCGATCTTTCCAATTTCGCGTTTGGTACCAATTTGATTATTCCAGTAGACGAATTTCAAAAAAGTGAACGCACCTCCAAATACGGATTTATGGTTATTGGAATAACTCTTTTAGTATTTCTATTAATTCAATTGGTAAGCAAGTTATACATACACCCCTTTCAGTACGTTATGATAGGTTTGGCACTGGTGATGTTCTACACATTGCTTATCGCTATTTCGGAACATAGTTCGTTCTTAAAAGCCTATCTAATTGCAGCGTCAGCAGTTCTCGTTTTAATTACGTTTTATTCGAGAGCTATTCTTAAAGGATTTAAATTCCCTTTGATGATTTGCGCATCACTAGCATCGCTTTACGGCTTCATCTATGTGATAATCCAATTGGAGAGTTATGCATTATTGGTTGGCAGTATTGGTTTATTTACCATTTTAGCTTTGGTCATGTTTGCTTCGCGCAAAATAGATTGGAACAACGAATAATTAGGAGCTAAACATGAAACGATATTTCATCATATTCATTTTACTTCTGGTCACAGAGATTGCCATTGCCCTCTTTCATTTTCATCGATTTGTGAGAGGGTTTGTTGGCGATGTTTTAGTGATTCCCTTAGTCTATACGTTTCTTAGAGCTATTACTAAGCTATCCTTCAAAACAGCACTGTTAGCAACGTTAATATTTGCGCTTGTCGTAGAAATTATCCAGGCATTTCCTGTACTCGAAATGCTTTCCATTGAATCTGAAGTACTCAAAACTATTGCTGGAACGACCTTCGACTGGAAAGACTTGGTGGCCTATGTTTGCGGTGGTGCGCTTATTTTTATTACAGAAAAAATGAGTGCCAAACCAAAGTAATTTATCTACAACATTTATAGAATATAGTAAAATAACTATTCCATACCATTCACATAGTCTTGAAGATAACGATAGCGAGAAGTTAATTTTCCTTCAGAATTTGTCATTTGAGCACGTTCGAGTATTCCATCTTGATCTCCGTTAAAGAAGGCTGGAATCACATGATCTAAAAACATATCACCAAATCCTTCACTAGCATCTTTTGGGAGTTCGCAAGGTAAATTATCCACAGCCATAACTCCAATGGCATTTGGCGTATTTAAGTCTACTTCAGATTCAGTTTGAGCATCGTACCCATAAAACGGATCTGCTATTGTACTAGGTCTAATAGTACTTGCAACTGGTCCATCAATATCACAGGATACATCCGCTACCAAATTAATTTTAAATTCAGGATGCTTGGCATCTTCTCTTGTGAATAAATAGGGCGCCCCGTCTCCGTAGAAATGACCCGCAATAAAAAATTGTGTCATTTTAGCATAAGGCATAAAGTTACTTTCATAACCGGATGGATCGTTATAAAACGCGTACTTATCACCCACTTTACCATCTGTACGTTTGTTATATTCCATCACATCCGCCATACAATAAACCGGTTCTGTAAAATCGGTCGTGAGATAAAGCGCATCAGAAACTTGTTTAATTCCCATATGATCCAAAATTTCTTTTGCACCATATGCAACTTTCCCTGTACCGGTAAGTAAAATTTTCAAATTGGGAAGGGTAATTTTATCTAATTCAGCCTTTACCTCATCTAAATCGGCTAAGTGCTCTACTTTCGGTAATTGGAACAATCCGTCGCGAATTCCTAAGGCTCTAAAACCGTTATAAGCCCCAACCAAACCAGCATAACGACCAAAACCTATTAATCGGGCTCCGTTTGCCTTTATGATAGTTTCATGATCAAACATTTCGATTTGCTTCTCGAGCATCGCTTTTAAAAGCTTTCTGTTATAAGGTTGCTTTTTAATGGTATGACTAAAATAGAAGTACTTTTTATTAGGAATTAATGCATCCACAGGCACTTCTTTAACGCCTAACATTACGTCTGCGTGGCTTACATCATCCAACACCTCAAAACCTGCTTCTTTGTAAGCCTCATCGGGAAAGATACGTATATCACTAGATTCGACAATAAATGTAGCGTCTGGAAATAGTGAAGCAGCTTCTTTCAGTTTTTCTGGAGAAAATACAACACGACGATCTGGCGGATTTTTACGTTCCTTTACAATAGCAAATGTAATTGGCATTTGGAATGATTTTTGAAATGTTAAATAGGGTGGCAAAGATAGCGTTTTTCGTGTATCTTTGGTGCCTTTAAAAGTTCATTGATAATAAAGGGGCCGACTGGTTTTGACAGCGGGTCAACTAGTATGGTAAGCAAGTCGAGCGCTGGAATACAGCTCGTAAATATCATGTTTCACCTTTTTTAAACGGCGATAATAACTACGCCCTAGCTGCATAATCTGAATTATAGTAAGATTACGCCTCGGTCTACAAGGTAGACAAGCAGGAAGTCACTCAAACACCTTGGTTTACGGTTTTTGATATAGTGACTTCGTAAAAGTAAACCTAGCAGTAGTAGTGCTTCGATAGTACTGCGAAACTTAAGAAGATAAGGGATGCGTTGGCGGTTTTTGGCCGGCAATTCCTCGAAAATTCAAACAAAAACTAAACTTGTAGAAAGCTATAATAGTGCACGTTTGGACGGGAGTTCGACTCTCCCCGGCTCCACAATCAAGCAGAAAACCACACTCGATGAGTGTGGTTTTGTTGTTTTATAAGGAAATTGAGCTTGCTCATATTTCGGAATAAAATTACAAAACGAGAGCGCAGCTCGTGGTTTTCTATTTGCAGTATGGGAACCAATGAAGATCACCGAACGTTAGTGAGGTACTCTCTCCCGCTTATCAAGTTTAACTTAGTTGCCTTGTCTGAAGACGTTTTGGCTGCTAAGCAAAAAAGAACTTTTTATCTGCAAAATGGAATCTAATTGCAAATGAACTGGACAACGTTTACCTATTTATTCCCTGTTCCTCTCTTACGAAACAATCTTCCCATCCAACAACTGTACAATTCTAGAACCATAAGATGCGTTGCTTTTAGAATGGGTGGCTTGAATTATGGTTACGCCTTCTTTGTTTAATTCGGCAAACAACTCCATAATTTCCTGACTTTGTTTCGAATTTAAATTTCCTGTAGGCTCATCGGCTAAAATTAATTTTGGCTTCCCTATTAACGCCCTAGCTATTCCTACTAATTGTTGTTGCCCACCACTTAATTGTGATGGAAACAATCCTTTCTTCCCAACAATATTAAATCGATCCAACATATCTGCAACTCGCGCCTTTCGCTCTGCAGATTTTACATTTTTATAGAGTAGCGGTGTTTCAATATTTTCATAAACTGTTAATTCATCAATAAGATGATACGCCTGAAAGACAAAACCGATGTACTCTTTATACAATTTGGTTCTGTTTTTTTCTTTCATAGCATGTACCGATTCTCCTAAAAAACTGTAGTCGCCTTCTGTGAAACCGTCCAACATGCCAATACAGTTTAAGAGGGTGGATTTCCCAGAACCCGATGGCCCCATCAACGAAATAAACTCTCCTTCTTTTACATCTAAACTTATGTCTTGGAGCAATGTCACCGACTTACTTCCCGAATTAATAATTCTTGATGCCTGACTTAGTTTTAAAAGTGTTTGATCCATTACCTTTTCTTTTTATGATTTAATTTATTCCGTCCGAAGACTCTTTATTGGATTCGCGATAGCGGCTTTTATGGTCTGAAAACCAATAGTAGTAAAAGCGATTAGTATAGCTATAAAGCCCGATAAAACAAAAACCCAAAGGTCAATTTCAATTCGATATGCGAAACCCTGCAACCAATTATCCATGACAAACCATGATACTGGAATTGCCACTACAATAGCAATAAACACCAATTTGAAGAACTCTTTAGAAACGAGCAAAACAATATTCATGATGCTGGCTCCTAAAACTTTACGAACCCCAATTTCTCGATATCGCTTGCCAATGCTAAATGTAACTAAGCCAAAAAGACCCAAGCACGATAGTATAATTGCAATCGCACCAAAGTATTTTGATAAAATGGTTACTCGAGTTTCTGCCTCGTAAAGCTTTTGGTAATCGGAATCCAAAAATCTATAATCCAATGAAAGCCCGTAGTTAAAGGATTTATGGTATTCTTTAATTTTAGTAAGTGTTTCACCTACCGAACCTGCAGCTATCTTGATCATCACCTCATCACCGCGATCTGAAATTTTCATAAAAAGGGGCTGAACCTTTTCGTATAAGGATTGAAAGTGAAAATCTTTAGCAATTCCAATAATTTGATAGTCTCGTCTAGCTATCGTGACCGTTTCTCCTATTGGGTTTTTAAATCCCATTTCGTTTGCAGCCGTTTCATTGATAATAATCTTATCTTTTTCTGTACTAAATGATTTAGAGAAAGAACGCCCACTCTTCATTTCTATGTTAAGTAATTCAATAAAATCGTAATTGGCAAGAATGTATTTAAAACTTACGTCATTCGATAATGATTTTCCATTCCAAACTACGTTTTTTGTACTCGTAGAATTATTGGTTAGATGACTCAAACTTGCACTTGAGACATTTACAACACCAGGTATAGTCTTGACTTCTGATAAAAATACATCCAAATTATTTTTCAACTTCCCGTCTTTCTTAAATACCACAACTTGATCTGTATTATAACCAAGTGCCTTGTTATTTACGTGATTAATTTGGTTCGTGGTTACTATTACGGCAATTATTAAAAATACGGATGTGGCAAACTGAAAAACAACTAAACTTTTACGAATATTTTTCTCACTATTTTTTGCTGTAACATTCCCTTTTAAAAGTTTTATAGTTTTAAAACCAGACAAATAGAGCGCTGGGTAAATTCCGGACAAAATACCAATGCCACAAGTGATAATAAAAACATAGAAGAGTGTTGAAACCTCAAAATTTAAGATAATACTCTTCTCAACCAATACATTGAATTCTGGTAAAATAATAGATACAAAACCAATGGCTATGAATAAAGCTAAAAATGAAATAATTATAGATTCTCCTAAGAACTGAAGTACAAGTCCTTTTCTTTCAATACCTAATACTCTCTTTACACCAATTTCCTTACCCCTATTTGCCCCTTGCGCCGTGGAAAGGTTAACAAAGTTTACTATAGCTATAAGCAATATTAACATCGCGATAGTCGAAAATAGATTTATATAAGTAATTCTACCTCCCGATTGTACACCATTTTCATAGTTATTATAAAGATATTTATCAGAAAAAGGTCTAGTAAAAACAGATGGTAGGTTTTGTGCAGGTGAATTTTTAGCTAATAGCTCTGTAAATTTAGTGTGGATTGTTGCAATTTCTTCCGAAGAATTTAACAGAACAAAGGTAAAAGGCTCATTGGCCTCCCATGTATTCATTTCGGGTAATTTTCCTAATAAATTATCGAATGAAAATACAGCATCAAAATGTAAAGTAGAATTGTTTGGAACAGACTCAAAAACCCCCGATACTTTATACAAACCTGTAAGCTCTTGTTGTTTAAAGTCTATTGTTTTTCCTATTGCACTATCTACATCACCAAAAATACTTTCAGCCAACTTATCGGATAGAACAACGCTATTCACATCATTAATTACATTCTCTTTCTTACCAGCAAGTAAATTAAATGAAAACATTGTAAAAAAGTCCTTGCCTGCATAGATTTCATTGGTCCTTATACTTACATTTTTTTCGTTTAATATTATTCCTTGATTTGCAAAAGAATAAACGTTAGTGGCGTATTCCACTTGCGGAATTTGATCAACTAAAGCATTAGCCAAAGGAGCTGGCGTCCATTCAAAAGTATATGTTTCGTTCCCGTTTTTGTAATTAAACATTACTTGATAAATGTCGCTTTCGTTCTCGTGAAAATTATCCACAGATTGTTCATCCTTCACCCAAAGTGCTACTAAAATTAAACACACAAAAGAGGTTGACAATCCTAATATGTTTATTAAAAAATTTCTATTGAATTTTTTAAAACTTCTAAACGTGGTTTTTAAAAAATATCTAATCATACCTAGCCTCCTTTATTCTGTTCTTAAACTCTTTATTGGATTCGCGATAGCCGCCTTTATAGCTTGATAACCCACGGTAATAAATGTTATGGCAATAGCCAAAACACCGGCTATAGCAAATATGGTCCAGCCTATGTGAATTCTATATGCGAAGTCTTCCAGCCAATTATTCATGAGATAAAGTGCTAAAGGAAAACTGATAACCAAGGAGATTAAAGCTAGTTTAATAAAGTCTACAGAAAGTAGTTGTACAATCCTCGCTACACTAGCCCCAAATACTTTTCTAATACAAATCTCTTTGTATCGTTGTTCGGCCATAAAGGCAGCTAGCCCAAAGAGACCTAAACAGGCAACAATCACCGCCAAAATTGAAAACAACAATCCCACGTTTGCGGTACGTTGCTCTTTTTCGTAGAGAGATTCTAGGTTCCTTTCTAGAAAGGTATATTCGAAAGCCGAATTAGGAGCAACTTCCTTAAATACGTTTTCGAAAGTTGCAATAGTCTCGGTTAATACTTCATTGGAGAACCGTAGAAGTAAATACGATTTGGGTTCTCTTTTAATACCAGAATAGAACGCATAAGCGCCAATGGGTTTATGTAAAGAAGTAAAATTAAAATCATCAACGACGCCATGTATATAGGCATTGTTTCCTAATTGCATGCTAATCTTTTTACCTATAGCCTCTTCGGGAGTGAGTCCTAAAAAATCGACTGCTGTTTTGTTAAGAACAACTTCCACTAGTGTGTCTCCTGGTTGTTTTATTTCAGGTAACAACTGCCCTGCTAGCAATTTTAATTGTAAAACATCTGCTATTCCACGCTCAGAATGATTGGTTTGTATGCCCATGGTCCTTTCACTATCAGGTAGACTAATGCTGCGACCGCTTACAGATATTCCTGGATATCCTTGAGATTTAACAACGCTAGAAACATTAGGTAGGCTTTTATAGGCATCTACCAAAGCATTGTTCGCCTCACCTCCTCTTAAACCGGACATAGATATAGCTACTACATTTTCTGGGTTATAACCCAAGTTTTTATTCTGAATAAACGCTAACTGTTTATGAATAACAATAACTCCGATAATTAAAACAATTGAAGCAGAAAACTGAACCACGACTAAACTTTTTCTAATTACATTTACCATGTTTCGTTTAGTTAAAGAAGGTTTCAATACTTCCTTAGGAGAAAAGCGAGATAAAAACAATGCGGGATAAGAGCCAGAAATAAGTGTAGTGAGCAACCAAACTAATAACAGGAAACCGATAATTTTAAGTGAAAACAACGAAGAAATTTCCAATTGCTTTCCAGCAATTCTATTGAACATGGGAAGGGCTAACATAGCAATTAAAGCGCCCAGTAGCATTGCAATTGCTGTAATGAGTCCTGTCTCTATATAAAATCGAAAAATTACTTGTTTTACAGATGCCCCTAACGTCTTATTAATTCCAACATCCATAGCCCTTTTTTGAGAACGAGCAGTAATTAAATTCATATAGTTAATACAAGCAATTAGCAATATTAAAATGGCCAAAGCAGTAAGACTAAGAATTTGATCAATATCGCCATTGTTATCAATATAAGTGTCTGAGTATGCTTTTGAATATAAATGAATTTCCTCTAAAGGCTGTATCGAAAAATTGTACCATTGTTCTTCTAATTTTACATTGGTATCTAAAACATCCTGAATTTTTGATTCAATAGCGGTACGATTAGGCTTTTTAGAATTCAACAAGAGGAAGGTCTCGAAACTGGCATTACCCCAAGTAGGATTCTTCGCAACGCCCTGCATCATAAATGGTGCAATGACATTCATATCCAAAGAACTATTCGAAGGAAAATCTTTGAACACACCTTTCACTTCAAAGGTAATTCGATTGTCTAACACTAGTGTTTTTCCACTTGGATTTTCGTCTCCAAAATAACGTCTAGCTGCACTTTCGGAGAGTAATATATTATTCGGACTTGCTAAGGCATCTGCACCTTCACCATGAAGAATTTCTATTTCAAAAATGTTTAAAATAGAAGGGTCCGACCAAAATAATTTATCTTCAGTGAATACATCATTGCCGGCTTTAATGAAAGCAGTTTCTCCAAAACCATGTTTCAATAATCTACCAGAATCTATGACATCTGGAATTTTGGCTTTTAATTCTGGGCCCAATGCGGAAGGGACATTAGCCCAAGTTTCCAACTCATCTTCGGTTGTATTCAACAGTACTCTATAAATCTGATCTTTTTTAGAGTACATCGTATCGAAACTGCGTTCGTTCAGAATAAACAAAAACAACACTAGCGCAGTTGCTAATCCCATCGAAAGCCCAAAAATGTTAATTAATGAGAAGAGGCGATTGGTCTTTAAACTACGCCATGCGATTTTAATATAATTGCGAATCATAATTATTTGCTTTTTGATTGATGTTATTCCGCGTGCAGCGAATTGACGGGATTAACTGTTGCTGCTTGTATGCTCTTAAAACTAACCGTGAAAAAGGCTATGATTAAGGTGGTCGCTCCAGCCAAAACAAAGACCCATGGGCTTAATGTGATGCGATAGGCGAAATCCTGTAGCCATGTATTCATTAAGTAATATGCTAATGGAAATGCAATCAGAAAAGAGATTACAACCAATTTTAAAAAGTCTATAGACAGTAAAGCCACTATTTGGGCAACCGAGGATCCTAATACCTTGCGAATTCCGATTTCTTTGATGCGCTGTTCGGCAGTATAGGTCACCAAACCAAAAAGGCCAAGGCAAGCAACAAAAATGGTTAGTAAGGCAAAAATGCTCAAGGTGTTTCCTATCTTCTTTTCGGAGATATAGATATTATTGTATGCATCGTCTAGAATAAAATACTCAAAAGGCTCTTTAGAACCATAGGTTAACCAGGCGGCATTAGCATTTTCAATTATCCCGGCGATATCCCGACCTTTTGAGCGTATTATTAGTCCGCCATAAAGATTATTCAACATGATAAGCGGTTCTATATCCTCTTTAAGCGATTTATAATGAAAATCCTTTATAACTCCAATGACCGTAAGTTTCTGCTTGCCATTATTTGTATCTCTATAGAATACTTTCTCTAGTGGATCATCACCAAAACCTAGAGCTTGTGCGGCAGCTTCGTTAATAATTGCTTTGTCATTTTCAATACCAAAATCTTTAGAGAAATTACGTCCACTTAGCAATTGCATACCCATAGTTGGAATATACTGTTCATCAATATCATACGTAAACATACGCCGTATATATTGATCGTCAAGATAGATGCCAGACATACTCGTATCACTCTCGCCTGCTGGAGAATAAGCAGATTGAGATACACTTTCTACTTGAGGATTTGTGAGGAGTTCGTTTTTAAGCGATTGTATGTTATCACCCAGCAAATATGCGTTTGACAAGATGAGCATTTGATCTTTATCATAGCCCAATTTCTTATTTTGAATGAATTGCATTTGCTGTTCCACAACGATTGTGGCTACGATGAGTACTGCTGAAATCACAAACTGAAACACCACAAGTCCACCGCGAATGCCCTTACTGCCGCCCAAGCCAGAAAACCTATTTTTAAGCGCTTTTATGGGTGTAAATGAGGAGAGGAAGAAAGCAGGATAACCACCTGCTAAAAATGGAATAAAGACAATAAAAGCTATGATTAATAAAATGATCTTAGGACCAAGTAAATTACTTATTTCTAGCTGCTTTCCTGATAGTTCATTGAACACTGGTAAGGCTACGATAAAAATGATGATTCCTATTCCAACAGCAATTACAGTAGCTAACAACGACTCTACTACAAATTGATAGATCAATCTTTTTCTATCAGATCCTAATACTTTCCTGATCCCTACTTCTTTTGCTCTTTTGGAGGCGGCCGCAGTAGAAAGATTGATGAAGTTAATACATGCGATGATAAGCATAAAGAGTGCAATTGCAATAAATATGTATACGGTTTTAATGTCTCCCCCAGCTCCTAGTTGACTTGTTCCTATAAAGTCTGATCGCAAATGAATATCCGTGAGAGGCTGTAGTAAAAGGTTAATCTTGTTGTCTCTCTTAAACTCTGAATACGGAATTCCGATAGCAGCTTTTATCTGTGGCCCCATATATCTATCAATAAGGGCTGGTATTTTTTTCTCCAAAGCAGTCGCATCTGTTCCGTTCTTAAGAAGTAAATAGTTGTAAAATTCAGACTCCGTCCATGATGTACTTTGGGCTTTATCAAACCCAGTAGTTGAAGCAAACAATCCAAAATGAAAATGAGAATTTTCAGGCACCTCCTTGATGATCCCTGTTACTGTAAATTTAATATCCTCTGTTCGCTCCAGTGTAAGCTGCTTTCCGATGGGATCTTCATTACCAAAGTATTTTTGAGCTTCCGTTTCTGTTAAGACAATAGTATTGGGTTCAGATAGCGGTGTTTTGGAATTTCCTTTAATGATAGGTAATGTAAATATTTCAAAGAAGTTGGGATCTACATAAGCGAATTTGCTATTTCTATAAGTCACATTCTTATAGGTGAGTTTGGGATTATAAAGATTGGTCAATCGTGTTGCATCAATAACTTCCGGCAAATCCTTTTTGAAAGTATGTTTTATGGGAGCCATGGAGACCGCTTCTTTCATTTCCTCGCCATTTATCTTAGCATTTAGAACAACCCGGACAATATTATCTGCATTTTCATTATACCGATCAAAACTAAACTCTTCAATAACGAACATGCTAATAAGTAAACAGGTAGCGATTCCAAAAGAAAGCCCAATGATGTTGATTGAATAAATTGCTTTATTCTTGAGGACATTTCTCCATGCTATTTTAATATAATTACGAATCATAATTATTTGCTTTTTGATTGATGTTATTCTGCGTGCAGCGAGTTAACCGGATTGGCACTAGCGGCCTTAATAACTTGAAAACTCACAGTAAGTAATGTAATTCCAACTATAATAACAGATGCCAAGGCCATGACCCAAAAGTCGACGGCAATACGATAACTATATTGCAATAACCATTGAGAGGAAAAATAATAGCCTATAGGAATTGCAATTATTAATGAAATAACTACCAAGACCATAAATTGTTTTGATAATAATTGCCAGATCGAACGCATAGAAGCACCCAAAACTTTCCGAATACCTATTTCTTTTTTGCGCTGCACAGCCATAAAAGTTGACAGACCTAAAATCCCCAAACAACTAATAAAAATGGCTACGATAGAAAAGATGCCAATTAGTTTAGCTACACGTTTCTCATCATTAAAGTTTTGCTCATATTCCTCATCTAAAAATCTATAAGTAAATACGTTTTCGGGATTATGTTTTAGGAATACCTCTTGCGCCTTAGCAATTGCACCTTGCACAGCTGTATCATCAGACGCAATTTTTATATTTACAAATCGTAAAAAGTCCCCTTGATGTAATGTGTATAGTGTAGGAACGGTAGGATCGAAAGGAGACAATGTAATCATGTCCTTCACTACCCCAATGATTTTATAATTTTCGCTTTCCCCCCACTTTACATACTCTCCTATTGGATTTTCAAGATTCATGTATTTTACGGCGGTTTCGTTGACAATAAATGCCAAAGAATCACTCGGGAAGTTGGCAGAAAAATCCCTTCCTTCCAAAATCTCCCAATCTATCATCTTACCAAAACCTAAGGTAGCTCGTATGGTGTAGAATTCTTCCTCCATGGTAGGATCCTTTCCTTTCCAATCAAAACCTCCATTGGTTGTAGTTGTACTGGTAACACGGACGTCGGAAGCAGTTACTTGATCGATATAAGTCGACTCTAGTAGTTCATTTTTGATGCTTTCAAAACTTTGTTAAACTCGCCCATTGTTGATTGGTATACTAATAAGCATGTCTTTATTAAACCCCAAGGGTCTATTTTTTACATGGTTAATTTGACCGACTACGGTGAGAGTTCCAATAATGAGTATCCCAGAAATAACAAACTGAACTACAATAAGTGTTTTCCTGAGTGTAACAGCGCCCTTGTTTGTGTTTCTGAGTCTTTTTAAAACTTTAACGGGTTTAAATGCCGATAAATAAAAGGAAGGATATAAACTACTCAATACCGCTGTAATACCAACCAAGACGAAACTCACTCCCCAAAAAGAAGGTTCTCCAAAAGGGATGGAGACTTCTTTTAAAGTGATGGTGTTAAATTGAGGCAATAGCAAGAAGGTAGCTAGTAAGGCCACACAAAACGCAAATAAAATAATAATAAAAGACTCCGTAAAAAATTGAAAAATCAATTGCTTTTGAGAAGACCCAAGTGTTTTTCTTACGCCTACCTCCTTGCTTCTTTTTAAGGCGTGTGCTGTACTCAAATTCATAAAATTAATACACGCCAATAGCAAAATAAAAATACCTATGATGCTAAATATAACTACATACTCTATTCTACCTCCGGTACTTATTCCGTTTTCGAAATTGGAGTGTAAGTGCCACTTAGCCATTGGAAATAGAAACAACTCAGATTCCCGATCACTAGTTGTATAGTGTTCTTTCCGTACATTTTTAATTAATCCTGATACTTCGGCTAGGCTGCTTTCCTCTTTTAATTGAGCATATACATTAAACCAATAATTGCCCCATCCTAAACGAGATTCATAGCCCTGACTTTTCTTCAATAATTCCCAAGGAGCAATAAAATCCAGCCCTTCAAAATTCGAGTTTTTAGGGAGATCCTCATAGATTCCTGCCACTTTAACCTCCATTTTCGGACTTAAATTAAAAGATTTACCCATTGGATCTTCTACCCCGAAAATAGTTGCAGCTATACTTTTTGAGAGTAAAATCGACGAGATGTCATGAAGTGCATCCTTCCTTCCAGCGATCATTTTTACATCCAACATATTGGTTAAATCGGGTTCTGCAAAACGTCCAGTCGCAATCACAATATTTTCATTGTAAGCAATGTCAATACTGTTCATTCTGGAACTCGTAACCACATATTCAAAATGATTTCCGTATTCATCTCGCAGTACTGGCGCCAATTGTAGAGGTTGTCCGGTATAGGATCGTATCTCATCCCCAAAAGTTAGATTTTGCATGACCGATGCAATCTTGTTGTAATTGGAGAACGACTTATTGTAACTCAACTCACTATGCACCCATAAACTAATGAGAAGGACTGCCGTTAACCCAACAATCAGTCCACCCGCATTCAACGCAAAAAACCCTTTGTTCTTTAAGATGTTTCTAAGTCCGATTCTTAAATTTGTTTTGATCATAACTGTTGTTTTTTGATTGATTGATTGATTGATTTATTCAGAACGTAATGAACGTACGGGGTTAGCATTTGCTGCATGTAATGTCTTGGCACTTATTACCAATAAAGCAAAGAACATCATAGCACATCCACTTAACAAGAATACCCAAAAGCTAATGTTGGTACGATAGGCAAAATCTTGTAACCAGCTATTCATTCCATACCAAGCGATAGGTGAAGCCAACACAAATGCAACCAGAACAAGTATTATAAACTCCTTGCATAAGAGCGTATTAATTTGGAAAATGGAAGCTCCTAAGACCTTTCGAACGCCTATTTCTTTTACACGTCGATTCGTCGTGTATATCACAAGACCTAAAAGACCAAGACAACTAATTAAAATTGATAATCCTGTAGCCCAGCTTAACAATTTGGACATACGTTTTTCACGCAAATAAAATCGCTCGATTGTTTCGTCTAAAAATGTGGTACTAAAATCTGCTCCGGGAAAAATGGATTTATACACCCCTTCAACTTTAGAAAGTGTTTTTTCTAGACTACCAGGAATCTCATTATTTAAAGCGATATGAGCTCGATAGAAGTAGGTCCAATTTTCTCGATAGAAATCGCCCATTAAGGCCATAGGCTTAATTTCAGATTTTAAGGAGCGTTGATGAAAATTAGCCATTACTCCTACAATAGGTAATAACTCATCTTCGTATTCTAGTGATTCTCCAATAGCTTCTGCCGGCGTCGCAAATCCATAAAATTTTCGGGCGGCTTCATTAATAACTAGCTCTCGAATCGTATCGTTACGTCTGTTTCGGCCTGCAAGCAATTCAATCTCGAAAAGGTCTAAATAATTTGTATCACCGTGCAAGAGTTGCATATCGCCAAATATCTCCTTACCGTCTACCATTCGTCTTACCGATGTAGTATTCGAGCTCGTCGAGGCAGGTGTATAACTCCCAAGACTAACACCTTTCATTTCTGGAATCGACTTAAGACGTTGAGCCAAGAGCTCCATTTTTGCCAGACCGCTTTCTCCAATAGGTCTAGAAACAGTAACGATTGCTTCACTTTTAAAGCCCATGTCTTTATTTAGCAGATACTTTATTTGATTTCCTACCAATAGAGTTCCGATAATAAAAACTTGGGCAATCGTAAATTGGAACACCGTTAAAAATTTTCGCACTTTCACCTTATTCTCTCCCACAGCCAAGTGATTTTTTAAAACAGATACGGTGTTGAATTTCGATAGCACTATGGCGGGATAGAACCCAGATAAAAATGTCACAACGACCATTAAAACAAAGACGCCCATGATGAGAATAGGAGCCCTAAACAAGCCAAAGGTTAAGTCATTTGGCACAAAATCGGAGAACACTTTAATTAACCATCTTGATAACACTAAAGACAATAAAGTGGAGACAATAACGAGCAAAAGTGTTTCACCCATAAACTGTCCAATAAGTTGTTTTCTGGAGCTTCCTAAGGTTTTTCGAATTCCTATTTCCTTGGCGCGCTGAGTCGCTTGTGCCGTGTTCAAATTGATAAAATTAATACACCCAAGAATCAATAAAAACGCTGCGATGAGCATGAGATTTTTTAGCAAGGATTTACTGGCTTGTCCTTTTGTCCAATCATAAATTCCATAATCTTCATTGAAATGAATATCCTGAAGGGGTTGTAGTTTAAAAATTCGTTCTTGTTTGTATTTGATATCCTCTTCATCGGCATGTTCTGTAGCCAGTTCTTTAAACCTTTTATTTATGGAGGCGATATCGGCATTGGAAGTGAGTTTTACGAATAATTGAGAGCTAGAATTCGTATTGTTCCAGTTCTTACCTAGAATATTTCTTCGCAATCTAGTTTGTAACAAGGTAGGGTGAGAAATAAATTCTTGAAAGATAATATCTGTCCGTTCTTTAAAATTCCCAACAATTCCCGTAACGGTGGTATTGATAGAATCATTGTACACCAGGGTTTTACCTAAAATATCCGAAGGCGAGATATCCGGAAAGTATTTGGAAGCACGTTCTTCTGTTAAAATTACCTCGTTAGGATTTTGCAATGCCTTAGAGGGATCTCCGGCAATAAATTGGTACTCAAAAACATTGAAATAATCATGGTCGGCAAAAATCACATGTTCAGGCAATTTGAACGTCATGTTATTCGAGTTAGTCTTTACAGTAAATGGGCGCTCTCTATAAAACTCACTCACCACTTCAAAATTTGAGTTATCTTCTATAGCGCCTTTCAGCGCAAGGGTTACTCCAGAATTGTGAAATTCCCCTTCAGGCTGCACAAAATCGGTTACTACACGATAAATACGATCTCCGTCCTTGTGAAAGTTATCGAAGGTATATTCATAGTAAATCATCAAACCTATAACGAAAGATGCACTGAGACCGATGGTAAGTCCAATAACATTTATGAGTGAAAACACCTTGTTTTTCATGATGTTTCTCCACGCTATTTTTAAATAACTCTTAATCATAACTGCTCGAATTTTTGATTGATATTCTTATGATGTCAAAATGTTCTCGGTCACTTTTTGTCCATCTAACATCCTGATGATTCGATGGCTATATTTCGCATCATGTTCACTATGGGTCACCATGATAATGGTGGTTCCACTATCGTTTAGATCGGTTAATAAATCCATTACTTCATTACCATTGGTACTATCTAAATTTCCGGTAGGTTCATCTGCCAAGATCAACTTTGGGTTATTGATTACGGCTCTAGCAACAGCTACACGCTGTTGTTGACCTCCTGACAACTGTTGTGGAAAATGATTGCGTCGATGCATGATTTGCATTTTTTCTAATACAGCTTCCACCTGTTTTTTTCGTTTTGCTGGTTTAACACCAGTATAAATAAGTGGGAGTTCTACATTCTCGAACACGGTAAGTTCATCAATCAAATTAAAGCTCTGAAACACAAATCCAACGTTATGCTTTCGCAAGGCAGAACGTTTGCGTTCGTTATAGCCAGAAACTTCTTCTCCATTAAATTGAAAACTACCTCCGTCTGGATCATCCAACAATCCTAAGATATTCAGTAGTGTCGATTTACCACATCCCGAAGGGCCCATGATTGCAACAAACTCGCCCTGCTTTACTTCAAAGGACAACTTGTTCAAGGCAATGGTCTGCACTTCTTCAGTCTTATAAAATTTTTCTAAGTCCGTAATCTGTATCATCGTATTCATTTTTTAATTGATTGATTTGCTTTATTTTAAGATGAGTTCTTCTATATCACCATAAGAATCGTAACTGGATGTAATTACTTTGTCTCCTTCATTTAAACCTTCCACAACTTCATAATACTCGGTGTTCTGACTTCCCAATCGTATATTTACTTTATAAGCTGTTGTACCATCTTCACTTACTTTAAAAATCCAATTACCACCCGATTTCTGAAAGAAACCACCTTTCGAAACTAATAGTGCCTGCTTTTCTGAGCTCAATGCCAATCGAATTTGTAGATTTTGTCCTCGCCTAATATCCTCTGGAATGGTTCCATCAAAAATCATATCTACCTGAAAGCGCCCATTATTTACTTGGGTATAAACTTTTTTAATCACTAGCACATATAACTTTCCATTAAACTCGAACGTCCCTTTCTGACCGGTATATATCCTAGAAATGTAATGTTCGTCTATATCCACACGAATTTTGAAACCGCTTAACACATCTACTTGCCCAAGTCTGGATCCTTTGTTTATGGATTGTCCTATTTCGGCATCTAAGGCGGTAATCTGGCCATCGATTGGCGCTCGTACTACAAGATCTCCTACTTTCTTGCGCATTAATTCTAAGGCACTTTGTGTACGGGTATACGAACTTTGTGCTTGCCCAATTTCTTGATGTGTAGCGATAGAATCTTCTTTCAAGATTTCTTTAGATAACACCATTCTCTCTTTTTGATAATTGTAAGCATTGTATGAAGATTCGTATTCTTGTCTCGCAATTACACCTTTATCATAAAGCCTTTTGTTCATGTCGTAAACACGCTTTGCTTCAATAAGGGCGTTTTCTACATCTGTAAATTGATTCACTCTATTTATGGTATTCTGTCTGGCCGCGTTTTGAGAAATTTGCATTTGGGTTAATAAATTATACACAGACGTTTCTTGGTTGACGAGGCTCAACTCTAAATCGGTGTTCGATAACCTCAAAATGGGTTCACCTTTTTTTAGTATGGCACCATCTTCAACAAATTTTTCTTCAACACGCCCACCTTCAAGAGCATCCAAATAAATTGTTGTTATCGGTAAAACAATTCCGTTTACTGGAATGTTTTCTTGAAAAACATCATTTTTAATGGTAGTTATAGAAATACGCTCTTTTTCAACATTCAGCTTAGAACCACCCGAAGTGGTGATTATAACGTACAGAATGAGTGTTACGATTGCCGCAATACCAGCTATTAGTCCTAGCCGTGATTTTGAAAATGTTTTCTTTTTAATTGGAACATCCATTGTAGTCAATTTATTTACACTATTCTCTTATAGAAGATGATGCCAAAAACCTATATTGTTGAAAGACAGGTGTTTAATTTATTTTTCTAAAAATAATGTGTTCGGTTTTGAGACACTTTTTGTCCAATATCGGACACTTTAATTTGTCTAAAATTATTTTCTTTTCTAATTTTTAGAAGACGGAGATAATATTGTAATATTGTATACCATGGTATTGAAAGAAGCCAAAATATTAGTTATCGATGATGATCCAGATGTATTGACGGCGCTACATCTTTTGCTAAAACCATTGGTCAAAGAAATCGTACTTGAGAAAAATCCGAGTAATATAAATTCGCAGATTACAAGCCAAAGATTTGATGCCATTATTCTGGACATGAATTTTAACGGACTTGTAAATACGGGTAACGAGGGTATTTTTTGGCTCCGAAAAATCAAAGAGCTTGAACCTGAAACCTTAGTCATTTTAATTACGGCTTACGCCGATATCGATTTGGCAATTCGGGGGTTAAAAGAAGGGGCTTCCGACTTCTTAATGAAGCCTTGGAAAAATAAAAAAATTGTAGATACCATTACTTCGCTTTTGGAATCTAAAAAATCTTTAAAGGGTGAAAGAAACAGCTTATTTACTTCGAGCGTAAAAATTATTGGTGAAAGCGACATCATGAAAGATGTATTTCTAAAGCTAAAAAAAGTAGCCCCTACAGATGCCAACGTACTCGTTCTTGGAGAAAATGGCACTGGTAAAGATTTAGTGGCAAGAGCACTTCACGATCATTCAAATAGACGCGACAAGCCTTTCGTCAAGGTAGACGTAGGAGCTTTATCATCCTCTCTTTTTGAAAGTGAATTGTTTGGTTATAAAAAAGGTGCGTTTACGAATGCTCTAGAAGACAGAAAAGGACGCTTTGAAGCTGCAAATGGAGGAACACTTTTCTTGGATGAAATTGGAAATATTAGTCTGAGTCAACAAGCCAAACTACTCACTGTATTGCAAAACAGACAAGTAACACCATTGGGTTCCAATACATCAATTGATATCGATATTCGACTCATTTGTGCTACTAATATTGAACCCAAACTCTTGGCCGATGAGAAAAAATTTAGAAAAGATTTAATCTACCGTATAAATACTGTAGATATTATCATTCCTCCACTTAGAGATCGAGGTAGTGATATTGCCGAATTATCGAAGCATTTTATTTCGACTTATGCCGAAAAATATAACAAACCTAGTTATACTATCGAATCTGCTTTTATTTCGAAACTAAAGAAGCATCACTTTCCGGGTAACGTAAGAGAGCTGCAATATGTGCTTGAACGTGCTGTAATCATGGCCGACGACACAACATTGAGCCCAGAAGATTTAGTGTTTTCTTCCATAGAGCGCACGATCAACACGCCCGTAAGTACCAGTATGAACCTGGATGAAATTGAAAAGAACGCCATCTTAACGGTTCTTGAGAAACACAAAGGGAATGTATCTAAATCGGCCAAAGAATTAGGAATTACTCGAGCTGCTTTATACCGTCGATTAGAGAAATATGAACTATAAAAGCTACATCCTTAAACTCTTTTTAAGAATTTTCGTCCTCGTTATTTTACTTTTTGGATTGGCATACACCATATATATAGATCGTACAACCTACGCCATTCTATTGAGCCTTGTAATTTGTTCTCTTGTAATTAATATCTATAGATATGTAAAAAGGCGATTTGTAGCCATGGACGATTTTTTTGAAGCGGTAAAATACCGTGATTTCTCTCGCTGGTTTCCAGAAGATCGCGGTCCAAAGGATATTCGTTTTCTATACCAAGGTTTTAATGAGATTAACCGAACAATTAAAGAGATTAATACTAAAAACGAAGCGCAATATGTTTATTTACAAAAGATTCTAGAAATGGTAGATATAGGTATTATAGCCTATAATCTTAAAACAGGGGAAGTATTATGGAGCAACGATTCTTTTAGACAAATTATAGATGCTCCATCGTTTAAAAACATTCGTTTCGTAGAAAAAAGAATGCCCGAATTATTTGAAGCGGTTTTTGAAACCTATCATAGAGAACCAAATTCTATCTCTTTAGCACTTCAGAATGATAGTATCAAGGTATTAATTTCGGATACAGTTTTTCAGGTAAAAGATGAGGCTTTCAAACTAATTGTTCTTCAGAATATAGATGATACGTTAAATAAAAACGAATCGGAAGCTTGGAAAAAATTATTAAGTGTCATGACGCATGAAATCATGAATTCTATAACACCTATTGCTTCCTTGGCAGAAACACTTCAGCGCAATTTAGAAATTCACTTAGACGACCCAAATTCTGATGCGTTGGATATAAAAGATCTTAATGCGGGAATAAAGACCATTGGAAATCGTAGTGAAGGGTTGTTGAAATTTGCGAAGACATATAGAAGTTTAAGTAAAGTCACACATTTAAACCTCTCTAAAACTAGAGTTTCTGAACTTCTAGATGGCATACAATTGTTAATGGAACCATCGATTAAAGCCAAAGATATAGACGTTGAATTTAGTTGTACATCAAATAAACTAGAGTTCGATATTGACAAGCATCTTATCGAGCAGGTACTTATTAACCTGATATTAAATGCTATTGACGCATGTAAGAACACCACCAATGGGACAATTAAAGTATTGGCCTCGCAAACCCCAAACAGATCTATAGTAATTAAAGTATTTGACAATGGAGCTGGTATTCCAAAAGATATCATCGAAAATATTTTCGTGCCGTTTTTTACCAGCAAAGCTACTGGGAGTGGTATTGGTTTAAGCTTATGCAAACAGATTATGTTATTGCACAAAGGAAGAATACTTGTAAACAGTAGGCCAGATGAAGGAACTGTTTTTAGTCTTGTGTTTTAAACTAGCTGAATAACGTCTGCATTCCTCTGCTATCCAATCAAGCCTTCGAAGATCATTATTTATATACACGGGTAACTCATGAATCTTCACATCTTGTTAAAAGAATTCAGTGCTCAATAAGTTGTTATCACTCTCATGACTATGCGATGTCCCTCGTCTCATTTAGAGTATTTTTAATATATTGCAATGACCTCGTCTAGCAAAACAACCAGATTATGCTATTCAACAAACGAACTTTAGTATTGAGTGTGATTCTATTTTATTACGCCATTACTATATCTCAGAATTCTTATCCAATAGATTCTTTGGAAAGAGTGTACACTCAATTTTCGGAAGAAGCCTTTAACGAAATTACAGATTGGGGAGGGTTGGCCTATAGTAAAGGTGACTATGCCGATGCCTTCAAACTCTTTGCGTTAAATCACGAACTGGCCATAGCCACAGATGAAAACTTTTTTATTGCAAAAACTAATAAGAACTTAGGCTACGTCTATCTTTCATTTCGAGACACCACCCTAGCTCGAGAACATTTCGAAAAAGGGTTGGCTGCAGCGAATCGCGATGGTGACCCTAAGCTTGTTGCTGGGGCCGTCATGACCTTGGCGAACTTGCATCGAGAACGAGAAGATTATGAAAAGTCTGAATTTTACTTCGAAGATGTTTTTCGACGATTTAGTGAATTAAAGGATTCTACTTCCCTATCGAAGGCGTATATGAATGCGTTAGGTATGTTTTCGGCAAAAGGGGATATGTCTAAGTTATATGAGAAAGTTAAGGTAATGAGAAAGCTCACTCCTTTTCTGGATATTCCACCCGTACATGCCTCTCTTGAGCAATACACAGCCGAATATTTCCTGGATCAAGGTAATTATATACTTGCAAAGCAGCATGTGAATAAAGGGATAGAAATTGCCAAAGAAAATGGTTTGGATATCGAATTAACCAATTTGTATCCCGCTGCAGCGAAAATTGCAGCCGAAGAAGGTCTCTTTGAAAAAGCGTACAGCTATAAACTATTAGCAGACTCATTGGATATTATTAGAACTCGAAGCCGAAGGGAAGATGAAACCAGGATCGTTTCGGCCAAAATGCAAATCGCCGAATTTGCACAGGAGGCGCAAAATGCGACCTTAGAAAAAGAGTTGGCGTTAGAGGTTGCTGAAAATAAAACGAAGATAAATCGATTATTATTAGGCTTAGTGGGTCTTACCCTACTCATCCTAGGTATTTCCATTTCTGCTTATCTAAAGCGGAAGAAAATGAACAAGGCATTGCATAAAAAAAATGCCGAGTATTTAGAGGCCAAAGAAAAATCGGAACGCTTGGCACTCGCCAAAAGTAAATTTTTCTCTACGGTTAGTCATGAATTAAGAACACCTTTATACGGAGTTATTGGCTTAAGTACCATCTTACTTGAAAACAAAGGTTTAGAAGATCATAAGGAAGATTTAAAAACCCTAAAATTTTCGGCAGATTATCTATTGGCGCTCATTAACGACGTACTGCAATTAAGCAAAATTGACTCCAATAAATTTCATAATGAAGAAATTAATTTCGACTTAAAGGAACAATTGCAAGGCATTTTTTCTTCATTTGAATACATGAGATTACAAAACAAAAATGAGTTGGTATTAGAATTGGATCCTGACTTACCTAAATTGGTTAAGGGTAACTCCTTTCGTTTATCTCAAGTGCTCATGAATTTAGTTGGAAATGCATGTAAGTTTACAGAGAATGGACAGGTCACATTAAAGGTAGATTTAGCAAAGGACTTAGACAAATTATATAAATTAAGGTTTTCGGTAAAGGACACAGGAATTGGTATTGCGCCAAATAAGAGAGCGCTCATTTTTGACGAGTTTTCTCAAGTAGAAAATGCCGATTACACCTATCAGGGGACTGGACTTGGACTACCAATTGTAGCGAGACTTTTGGCTCTGTCTAATTCTAAAATTGAGTTAGAAAGTGAACTTGGCAAGGGTAGTAACTTTTGGTTTGAATTAGAATTCCTGAAAGCAGACGACGAGGCTCTTCAAAAAGAAAAGTATGTTTTTGATATCAAAGTATTGGAAGGTAAACGAATATTGGTAGCAGAGGATAACCGCATCAATCAAATCGTTACCAAGAAAATACTTGAACGAAACAAAATGACTTGTGAAGTAGCCCAAAATGGGGAAGAAGTTGTTTTGGCTGCTAAGAGCAATACCTACGATCTAATTTTGATGGACCTCAACATGCCCTTGAAAAGTGGTTTTGTAGCCGCTAAAGAAATTAGAATGTCCAATAAAGCGATACCGATAGTAGCCTTAACGGCAGTTGAAGTTGATGAAGTTAGAAATGATATCTACGATTCTGGGATGAATGACATCATCGTTAAGCCGTATGACAATGATATGTTCTTACAAGTGATTTCACGAAATCTTTTAGGGAACGATTCGGTGCTGAGTTCAGAAGAAAAAAGAACCGGATAGAAAACATCTGAACACCAAAAAAAGGCCCCTCAATAAGGAGCCTTTTACGTATATATAGAGTGGAACAAAATGCTATGCACTTATGGCTCCGTCGTTTCTCATGAAGTTATAGTAAAACAAAAGGTTTCTATAAAAACGTTTCTGCAAGGGTCCGTCTTCCAAACAACCTAATAAGGTTTCTTCTAAGTTGGTGTATCTTACCTTAGTGGCAAATGCTTCATTGAGTCTGTAAAGATTTTCTGTTTCGTCTTCACCGCTGTGCGAATGCCATAAATAGATTACTTTGTTTTTATAATCGATGGATACATCCACTACATTAAAGTAAAATTTCAATAAAGTCTTCTGGAAACCAAAAAAGTCAATATTGCTTCTTTCGTTTAGATCGCAACTCTCTTTAATGAGAGCAACCATTCGTTCGTTTGCAGGGTTCAATTGATTTTCCATAATTCGTCTGTTTTTACTATTAGTTGCAACAAGTATTCCTTTCTTACTCCTTTTTGAAAAGTTTAACAACTGGATGGCTATTGAACATAAAAAAAGCCACGATGATCGTGGCTTTATGCTTTTTTATAAATTAAAGACTAGGGAATGTGTATGGTCTCTAGACCTTCTTCTTCCCAAGACATCATACCACCTTGTAGATCGTATACTTCGGTAAAACCCATTTCCTTTAAAATGGTAGCCGCTTTTGCACTTCGCCCACCTTTTTTACAGTAAACGTAGACTGGCTTTTCTTTATCTAGTTTTGCGACTTTCTCTTTAAAATCATCGCTTGTGACACAAATGTTTTGTGCATTTTTTAAATGGCTTACGTCGTACTCTTCTGGCGTGCGAACATCTACAACTTGAAGGCTGTCTTCACCATATACGGCCTCATACACTTGTTTTGCCGTTACCATTTCGACATTGTCGGAACCAAAATTATTACAGGATTGAAATCCAATACATACCAACAACACGATAAAAAATACACTTCGTTTCATAAGCACTAAGGTTTTAAACAGTGGTTTCCCCCTGCCATTCGCTAAAACCACCTAATAAATTATAGGTGTTTTTGAACCCCATAGATTCTAAAATCATACAAGCTTGGGCACTTCTACCCCCAGATCTACAATAAATGTAATAGTTTTTTGAGTTATCCAATTGCTGCGCTGCTTCCATAAAAGCAGGTGCGTTTTGAATGTCCATTTGTTTAGCATTAGGAATATACCCTTCTGCTATTTCATGCTCTGTGCGAACATCGAGAATAATGGCATCATTATCTTGGGCCATTTGTTCACTCCACTGGGCTTGATTGAGGTCTTGCATTTGCTAATTTTTTCTTAAAATTACGAATTCTCTTACCAATAGACGCAAAAAATCCCGAAATGTTACATGAACTTTTCGGGAAAAGGTTAAACAAAATTTATCGGACTACTATACCTTAATAGAACATCCTATTGCTCGTGTTTCTTTCACAGAGACTTCTTTACCCTGAAGTAACTCGTTTACAGCATTTGCCAAAAACGTATCTTTTACGGCGGCACCATTTCGAACATTGTCGTCAATAGCACCTATATACTTAACAACATTCTTACCGCTCTCTTTCTTAAGTAAATAAACATGAGGAGTTTTCTTTGCCCCATACGCAGCATAAATTTTATCATTAGCATCATATAAATAAGGGAATGTAAAGCCCTTGTCTTTTGCTTTCTGTTGCATTAACTCGAATGTATCATCAGGTTGTACATTTGGATCGTTTGGATTAATCGCTATCACGGGATATCCTTTACTCTTAAACTTCTTATCTAATGCGATGATTCGGTCTTCACTGGCCACAGCATAAGGACAGGTGTTACATGTAAAAATGACGATAAATCCTTTTGCTTCCGAATAGTCGGCAAGTGACACCATCTTTCCATCCACATTTTTAAGTTTAAAGTCGGTGGCTTCATCTCCAATGGTATATCCATTATCGGCAGGTTCAGGTACGGTAAAGCTGTTTAGTGTTACAACACCAACAACGGCCATAAAAGCAAGTAATACAAAATGTTTTGTTTTCATAATGTTGTTTTTATAATATAGTTTTCAGTTCTGTTTCAAGTTCTTCAAAGGTAAAAGAGCGCTCGTAAAATGTTTTTTTATCTTTTGTGGTAATAATAGTGGCAGGAATAGCACCACTCCAGTTTTCATTAACTTTTGGAATCCAACTATTGGCATCGGGGTCGTCTAAAAGCACCACTTCAGAATTTAAATTCCGTTTTTCTATAAACGGTACAACCTGTTTTACCACCCGATCAGGAAAATCTAAGCTCACCAAAACTACCTTCACTTTTTTATTGGCGTAATCTGCATTTAATTTTTCAAAAGCAGGTAACTCTTTAATACAAGGTTTGCACCAGGTCGCCCAAAAGTTCACTACATAGGTAGTATCGTTTTTCGGTTGAAGGTACTTTGCCTCCAATTCTTCATAATTGTAAAAAGGAATTAGGGCCTTGCCCTCCTCAATGTCGTTTGACTGATCCGTGGCTACTTCGGCAACGGTTTCAGAAACAACCTCCTTCTTATCAACTTCCTTGTTTTTACATGAAACAACAAGAACTAACAATAGTAATACAACCAGATTTCTCATTAGATAAATATAAGTATCCTTATAGGGTTTCAGAAATCTTTAACAATACATTAGAACATAACTTGGCAGTATATGTCAAAAAGGTGTTAAAATTAATTTTAGCTCATCAAAATTCAATACATTTGTATCAACAACTATTGTATATACAATAATGAGTATTGAAACAGCAATAAAATCATCCAAAAAAATGACCACCCCGACGAAAACGGTCATTAACATTTTGTATACATCACGCTTTATTGAGAAGCACATTGACCTATTTAGAGACCGTGACCTAACAATGCAGCAGTATAATGTTTTACGTATTCTTAGAGGTCAAAAAGGCAACCCTGCTAACCTATCTACGCTTCAAGAACGCATGATAGACAAAAGTAGCAATACGACGCGCTTAGTAGATAAATTAATTCAAAAGGAATTGGTAAAGCGACAGACTTGCGAAAAAAACAGAAGAAAGGTTGAGATATTTATTACTACTAAAGGCTTGGAATTATTATCAGTATTGGACCCAATGACAGAACAGGCCAATAGCGAAATTTTAAGTCAGTTAACTAATACAGAACTGGAGACACTCAATACTTTATTAGATAAACTAAGAGGTAACGATTAAGCCTTTTAAGCGAAAAAAATAAAACAATTCACATATAAATAACTATTAAACAAACAAGTAAAATGAAAAATGTAATTAAATCACTAACAGTCGTTGCAATTGTTTTTGCAGCAACAGCTTTTACCACTCCTATCGAAAAAATGATGGTTAAAGAAAGTACGATCACTTGGGTAGGTAAAAAAATTACTGGACAGCACACTGGTAGCATAAACCTTAAAGAAGGGTATCTAGAGATGAAGGGCGACAAAATCGCAGGAGGAAAATTCGTAATCGACATGACAAGTCTAACAGTTACCGACTTGAAAGAAGGAAGAGGAAAAGAAAAATTAGAAGGTCATTTAAAAAGTGATGATTTCTTCGGAATTAAAAATCATCCTACCTCTACCCTTGTCATTGCCGGTGGATCGCAATCTGGTAACACATATAAAATGGAAGGAAGTATTACCATTAAAGGAGTAACGCAACCTATTAGTTTTGATCTTAGCAAAAATGGAAACGAAGCTACCGCTAAATTAGCTATCGATCGCACAAAATTTGGTGTGGAATATGGTTCGGGTAGTATTTTCAAAAATTTAGGAGATAAAGCAATTAATGACGTATTCGAATTGGACGTCAACCTAAAATTTTAACCTTTATTTCATTTGCGGTTTAAAAATTGATTTCTATATTTGACAACAAATGAAAAATAAAAATACACATACTTGGTGGTGGAATAATTTACGAACAACAGTCGTGAACTAGACCTCTAATGTATGTATCTAATATACTAAAGCCTGTCTTTCACGACAGGCTTTTTTTTTGCATACTAGTGCCGTTAATTAAGAAGAATTACTTTTATGAAATACCGTTTAAAAACGCATTCGAAAAAGCTATTAGCAGATACGCTAACTCCTGTATCTGTCTACCTGCGATTGCGCGATAAATTCCCAAATAGCTTATTACTGGAGAGTAGTGATTATCACGCAAATGATAATAGCTTTAGTTATATATGCTGTAATCCAATTGCCTCTATCAAAATAGAAAACGAAAGCATACTTCAAAATTATCCAGACGGAACACACACTAGAATTGCAATCAATGAAGAAACCGACGTGCCGGCTACCATTGAACAGTTTGCATCGTCGTTTGAAGGTGATACTTCGCAAAATTTCAAATTCATTAACAACGGGCTTTTTGGGTATATGTCCTACGATGCCGTTCGGTATTTTGAGGATATTGATATCGCCAAAAAAGGAGATTCGTTAGGCATTCCAGATGTATTCTATGCCGTGTTTCAAAATGTAATTGCGATTAATCACTTTAATAACGAAGCCTATTTATTCTCGCATACGTATCAAAGTGATAGTAACATTGCTGAATTAGAGCGGGTATTATCTTCTAAAAATTTTGCGGAATATCCATTTCAGAAAAAAGGAATTCCTCAAACCAACATAGGTGATGCAGAATTTAAAGAACTGGTTTTAAAATGTAAATCACATTGTGCCAGAGGTGATGTATTCCAAATTGTTCCAAGTAAACGATTTTCTCAAGAATTCACTGGTGATGAGTTTAACGTTTATCGTGCGTTGCGAAGCGTGAATCCATCGCCATACTTATTTTACTTCGATTATGGAGGTTTTAAAATCATGGGTAGTTCTCCCGAAGCTCAATTAATTGTTAATAATGGCCAAGCAGAGATACATCCTATTGCAGGAACATTTAAGCGAACAGGTAATGACGAACAAGATGCAGTACTAGCAAAACAATTAGCGTCTGATGAAAAAGAAAATAGTGAACACGTGATGCTTGTAGATTTAGCACGAAATGATTTAAGTAGACATGGTAGCGATGTTAAGGTTGAAACCTACAGAGAAGTACAGTTTTTTTCTCATGTAATCCACTTGGTAAGTAAAGTAACTGCCACAAAACATCCTGGAACATCTACAATGCAAGTAGTGGCAGACACATTTCCAGCGGGAACATTAAGTGGAGCTCCTAAGCATAAAGCCATGCAATTATTGGAGAAGCATGAAAATGTAAACAGAGATTTTTACGGAGGGGCTATTGGGTTTATGGATTTTAGTGGCAATTTTAATCACGCCATTATTATTCGCTCGTTTGTAAGCAAAAATCATCAATTATATTATCAGGCAGGTGCGGGCATCGTAAGTGAAAGCAATCCTGAAAATGAATTACAAGAAGTATATAACAAACTAGGAGCTTTAACGAAGGCACTAGAATTGGCCGAAACTATATAAAATGAAAGTAGTAGTAATAGATAATTATGACAGTTTTGTATATAATCTAGTTCACTATATAGAAGAATTAGATGTTGAAGTAACTGTTGTTCGCAACGATCAATTTAATTTAAATGCCATAGCAGCATTTGACAAAATTTTATTGTCTCCTGGCCCTGGAATACCAGATGAAGCCGGACTGCTAAAAGATGTGATTAAAACTTATGCCGGAATGAAACCCATTTTTGGTGTATGCCTTGGTCAACAAGCAATAGGCGAAGTTTTTGGAGGTCAGCTAACGAATCTGGACCAAGTATTTCATGGAGTGGCAACGACAGCTCAAATTCTAGTCGATGATACTGTTTTATTTCAAGGGCTTGCTCATAAAATTGAAGTAGGACGCTATCATTCTTGGGTGGTAAGTACGAATGAATTTCCAGACGTTCTTGAAGTGACATCGGTTGATGAAAATGGTCAAATTATGTCGCTACGTCATCGTGAACTCGACATCCGTGGTGTACAATTTCATCCAGAAAGTGTGCTTACTCCATCAGGAAAGGAAATTATAAAAAATTGGATCAATAGCTAAGATGAAAAATATACTCAATAGACTCATTAATCATGAAAAATTAAATAAGGAAGAAGCTCGTTCGGTGCTTGTTGCCATTAGTGAAGGTGCGTATAATTCTAGCCAGATTGCTTCTTTTATTACCGTTTACATGATGCGAAGTATTGGATTAGAAGAATTGGAAGGTTTTCGAGATGCTTTATTAGAACTTTGTGTTCCGTTAGATGTTAGCGACTATAACACTATCGATTTATGTGGTACGGGAGGCGACGGAAAAAACACGTTCAACATTTCTACCTTAGCATCATTTGTTACAGCCGGTGCTGGGGTCAAGGTAACTAAACATGGTAATTATGGCGTTTCATCCATAAGCGGAAGTAGTAATGTGATGGAGCAACTTGGCATCAAATTTAGCAACGAAAGCGACTTTTTAAAGCGCTGCTTAGACGAGGCGGGTATATGCGTTTTGCATGCTCCTCTCTTTCATCCTGCCATGAAAAATGTGGCTCCAATTCGAAGAGAATTAGGGGTGAAAACATTTTTTAACATGTTGGGGCCCATGGTAAATCCGGCCTTTCCCAAAAACCAACTAGTGGGAGTCTTTAGTTTAGAACTTGCAAGATTATACGCTTACCTGTATCAAAAAGGCACTAAAAACTTTGCGATACTTCATGCCATGGATGGTTACGATGAAGTAAGCTTAACGGGACCTGTGAAAATGATTTCGAATCAAGCCGAAAACCTACTTACTCCGCAAACATTTGGTGTAAATCAAATTTCGCAAAGTGACATTTACGGTGGAGAAACCATTGAAGCTTCTGCTGAAATTTTCTCAAATATTTTAAGTGGCCATGGAACGCCTGCACAAAACAATGTTGTATGTGCTAACGCTGCATTGGCTATTTCAACAGTAGAACAGTGTGATATTTCCAAAGGATTCGAGAAAGCCAAAGAAAGCTTAGAATCTGGCAACGCGTTGCAAGCCTTAAAGAAATTGCAACAATTAAGCGCAGCGATTTAATAGTTTTAGGTAACTGAGAATGAATTTATGACAATATTAGAAAAAATAACGTCCTATAAAAAGGAAGAAGTCACAGCTCGTAAAAAAGCGTTTCCTCAAGAGTTGCTCATGCAATCCAAATGGTTTGAGCGCAACTGCAATTCTATGGCTACGAGTGTAAAAACAGGTTCTGGCATTATTGCAGAACACAAAAGACGTTCGCCTAGTAAATCGGTTATCAACGAAAATATATTGCTTCCTGAAGTGGTTACAGGCTACGAAGCTGCAGGAGTGAGTGCAATATCAATTCTCACCGATACTAAGTTTTTTGGAGGATCTTTGGACGACCTTGCGTTGGCGAGGGCTAGTGTAAATATCCCTTTATTACGAAAGGAATTTATAGTCGATCCATATCAAATTTACGAAGCTAAAGCCTTCGGTGCAGACGCCATTTTGCTTATTGCAGCTTGTCTGGACGAAGAACGATTAAAAGATTATTCTTTTATAGCAAAAGAATTAGGTATGGATGTTTTACTCGAGGTACACAACGAAGACGAACTTAAAAAATCATTACATCCAACTGTCGATTTATTAGGGGTGAACAATCGCAATTTGAAAACGTTTGATGTTTCATTAGAAACTAGTAAGAAACTAGCCAACCTAATTCCAGATCGTTTTGTGAAAGTATCAGAGAGTGGTATAAGTAATGTAAAAGCAATCAAAGAACTAAAGCCCTATGGATACCAGGGATTTTTAATTGGTGAAAACTTTATGAAAACCAACGAACCAGGTGAGAGTGCTCGGGAGTTTATCAATAATTTAAATTAAGTGAAAAAGGTTCAAATTAAAATATGCGGTATGAAACACAACACAGCTCAAGTAGCTTTGTTGGAACCCGAATATCTCGGTTTTATCTTTTTTGATGGAAGTCCGCGTAATTTTGAGCAACCCTCTTTTGAACTAATGAATACCACAAAGAAGGTTGGGGTATTTGTTGATGCGTCTATAGAATTTGTAATTGACACGGTAAGGCAACATAACTTAAAAGTCGTTCAGCTTCATGGAGGAGAATCGCCAGATTATTGCACAAAACTCATAGAACAAAACAGACAACAAAATAGCGGTCATGAAATTCAACTTTGGAAGGTTTTTTCTATCAAAGACGAATTCGACTTTAATAGATTAATTCCCTACGAAAGTATCGTGCATAAATTCTTATTCGACACTAAGGGAAAACAAAAAGGAGGTAATGGCTATACATTTAATTGGGATGTATTAAGAACCTATCCATCAAAAACACCATTCATTTTAAGTGGTGGTATTGGATTGGAAGAGTTAGACAAAGTCGACGCAATTTTAACCACTCATTTACCAATTTACGGGATCGATGTCAACAGTAAATTTGAAACAGCACCCGGTTTAAAAGACATTTCTCAATTAAAAGAACTAATACAGCATATGGCTTCACGCCAATAGAATAAAGAGATTACTATGAACTACAACGTAAACGAAAAAGGATATTACGGCGAATTTGGAGGTGCATACATTCCAGAAATGTTATACCCAAACGTTGAAGAATTACGTCAACAATATATATCAATTACTTCTAGCGAAGAATTTCAAATCGAATTCCAACAATTATTGAAAGACTATGTTGGACGACCAACTCCTTTGTATTATGCCAAACGATTTTCGGAACACTACAATACAAAAGTATATCTTAAAAGAGAGGACTTATGTCATACGGGTGCTCATAAAGTAAACAATACTATTGGGCAAATATTATTGGCCAAGCGATTGGGTAAAAACCGAATCATTGCCGAAACTGGTGCCGGTCAGCACGGAGTTGCCACAGCGACGGTCTGTGCATTAATGGGTTTAGAGTGTATTGTGTATATGGGTGAAATCGACATAAAGAGACAAGCACCTAACGTAGCTCGCATGAAAATGTTAGGTGCAACAGTTATACCTGCCACCAGCGGAAGTAAAACCTTGAAAGATGCTACTAACGAAGCTATTCGAGATTGGATTAATAATCCAATAGACACCCATTATATTATTGGAAGTGTTGTAGGTCCTCACCCCTATCCCGACATGGTAGCTCGATTTCAAAGTGTAATTTCTGAAGAAATTAAAACACAGCTTGATCAACTTGAAGGTCGCAAGCATCCAGATTATGTGGTGGCATGTGTAGGCGGAGGTAGTAACGCTGCCGGAGCATATTACCATTATCTCAATGCCCCGGAAGTTGGAATTATTGCAGTAGAAGCAGCCGGTAAAGGAATTGATACTGGCGAAAGTGCGGCAACCTCGGCACTTGGTAAGGCAGGAGTCATTCATGGAAGTAAAACACTTCTTATGCAAACACAAGATGGTCAAATTACAGAACCTTATAGCATCTCGGCGGGATTGGATTATCCGGGAGTTGGACCCATGCATGCTCATTTATTTGCGAGCGGTCGAGGTGAATTTATCTCCATAACGGATAAAGATGCTATGAAAGCAGGACTCAAATTAAGCCAGCTAGAAGGAATTATACCAGCCATCGAGACAAGTCATGCTTTGGCCATTTTCGAACAACGAAATTTTAAATCAGACGATATAGTAGTAGTCAATTTAAGTGGTCGCGGAGATAAGGACTTAAATACATATATAGAATATTTTAATTTATAAGGGGGCGTTACCCCCGATACGTTCGGGGGTCGGGTTTTCCACGCTACACGCCAGACTGCTTTTCAGCGTCGGCGGGGTAGCCAGTATCAACCCCTAACGCAAAGACAAAACGATGAACAGAATTCAGCAAAAATTACAAGAGGATAAAAAACTTCTATCCATTTACTTTACGGCGGGATATCCAGACCTAAACGACACAGTTAGAATTATTAAGGAATTGGAACGAAACGGAGTTGATATGATCGAAATAGGATTGCCCTTTAGTGATCCGTTGGCAGACGGTCCCACCATTCAGGCAAGCTCAACGACAGCATTAAACAATGGGATGACGACTAAGATACTTTTCGATCAATTGAAAGAGATTCGAAAAGACGTTACAATTCCATTAATTATAATGGGGTATTTTAATCCTGTATTTCAATATGGAGTTGAAGCTTTTTGTGCTAAATGTAAAGAGGTTGGGATTGACGGATTGATTCTTCCAGATCTTCCGTTGGCAGAATATCAAGAACACTATCAGACTATATTTGAGAAATATGGGCTTGTGAATGTATTTCTAATAACACCACAAACAAGTGATGAGCGCATTCAACAAATAGATAGGGCTAGTAATGGTTTTATATATATGGTCAGCAGTGCCAGTACTACAGGCGCTCAAAGTGGTTTTGGAAATGACAAGGCCGCTTATTTTAATAGGATCGCAAAAATGAATCTTAACAATCCTCAAATAGTTGGATTTGGGATTAGCAATTCAGAAACCTTTGAATCTGCAGTGAAAAGTACTAAAGGTGCTATTATTGGAAGTGCGTTTATTCAAACATTAAAAAAAGAAGGTGTTGCCGGTATTGCTAATTTTGTAAAAAGTATTCGATAGCCCTGAGTTAGAATAGCAATTTTATCCTATTACTTTAGGGTGGCTATTTGTTTCAAATTAATTCAAGACATAACTCCAGTCTTATTCATGTAGCAGAAGAACTATAAAATCGTTTATAAAACAAAACCCCCACTCGTTTGAGTGGGGGTTTCTATTTCTATCTAAAAGATAGAGGTTGGTTAATTAAGCTATATTATTGCTTGATCAAACGCTTCACGGTAGTTGCACCTTGACCTTGGATTTGTACCATGTAGATACCACTTGCAAGAGATCCAACATCGAATGTCTTCTGACCTTGTAA
>Ga0316208_1000170_pt1 | contig 92890 bp, 70 predicted proteins | sample 3monopyrite_MG_FD_204944 | JGI IMG/M metagenome (GOLD analysis project Ga0316208, IMG submission 204944) | Microbial mat bacterial communities from mineral coupon in-situ incubated in ocean water Damariscotta River, Maine, United States -... | ecosystem: Environmental > Aquatic > Marine >... | reverse complement strand
AAATTTTTGAAATCCAATTCATAAATGTGTTATTGTGCGGCTACTTGCATGATTTGCGCACAAAAGATTGCTCCAAAGGTGCCAACAGCGTATCCAAAAACCGCTAACAAAACTCCAACTGGTGCCAAGGCGGGACTAAAAGCTGAAGCTACAATTGGAGCAGAGGCTGCTCCCCCAACATTTGCTTGACTGCCAACAGCAACAAAAAAGAATGGAGCTTTGATCAGTTTGGCGACAACAAACAGAATGATCACATGCACTAACATCCATATTAAACCAACAACAAATAGTCCAAGGTTGTTAAAAATGGCTGTGATGTCCATTTTCATGCCTATAGTCGCCACAAGAACGTAAAGAAATGCACTGCCAAATTTAGATGCACCTGCACCTTCGTATTTTTTCATTTTGGTAAAGGAAAGGCTTAATCCAACCAAGGTGGCAATCACAACAATCCAAAAGAAACTGCTGGCCATTGAGGTCAGTCTATACTGAGTGAGAAACTCTTTCTTGGACTCCATGAAGGGAGTAATAATATCGGAACCAAAGTGAGCAATGGCTGTTCCTCCAAATCCAATGGCGCAAATGATCATAATGTCAGTAAGGTTTGGGATTTTAGCTATGCTTGCAGTGTAAGATTGTATTTTTTCTTTTACTTCTTCAATGGCTGATGAATCGGCTTTAAAGAATGTGTCAATACGTTTGGATACACCTGCTCCAATTAATAAAAATGCCATCCAAATATTTGCGACAATCACATCTACTGTGATCATGGCTGAAAAGAGTTTGTCGCTTGCACCATAAATTTCCTTCATCGCTGTTTGGTTTGCTCCTCCACCAATCCAACTGCCGGCCACCGTGGCTAAGCCTCTCCATACTTCATCAGGTCCAGAACCACCCACAATTTCTGGAGCAAAAGCAGAAACAGCCAAGATCGCAATTGGACCTCCAAGGATAATTCCTAACGTGCCGGCGAAAAACATGATGACAGCCTTGGAGCCAAGTTTTGCAATGCCATTCATATCAATGCTGAGGCAAAGCAGAACTAAACTCGCAGGTAACAGATATCTCGAAGCCACGAAGTACAAATTGGAATCTTCACCTGAAATTATTCCAAATGAATTTAGTAAAGATGGGAGGAAATAGCATAAGAGTAATGCTGGGACAACTTTGTAAAACTTTACCCAATGATTCTTAATGCTGCTTGACGTAAAAAAGATGGCAGCCAGTATGATCATTAAGACTCCGAGAACTGTGGCGTCGTTGGTCAATATTGCAGTATTGTGCACGGATTCTTCCATAAAAGAGATAGCTTATTGGCGTCACAATTTAAGGTTTTTAGGTCAACTTTAGTCCTTGTTAGCCTCTATTGCCTTTAACAGAGAAAGAATTTCTTCTTGCTTGTCTTTATCGCCTGATTTCTGATAGCTAAACAATAGATTGTTCAGCAATCTGCGAATGATGGAATGGTTGTCGCATGGCAAATAAAAGGCTGGTATGAGGTCAAGCTTGAGCTGATTGACATATTTGACGATGTCTTCATATTGGAAAACAGTTCCTCGGTTGAAAGGGTTGATATAAAACAAGATATCCTCTTGACTTAATTCTTCAATAAATTCCAAAGGAAGTTTTGTATAGGCCAAAACGAAATGTTCTGCAAGATTAATCCCATAGATTGGAATTTTAAGTCTTTGAGCCACTTCGATATACAGTATGGACAAACTAATTGGACTGCCTTTCTTACTGTCAATTACATGATTTATAAAGCTGTTGCGTGGTGAATGGAAGCTTTTTTTATTGCCCCGAAACTGATACAATTCGAAAAATACACGGTTAAAAACACCCACTTTCTCTAAGGCGGTTAAATCGGAGTTGATTTCTATCCAGATGTCTTTTGTAAGTTTCTCAATAAACTGCTCTACCTCCAAGACATCAACATCAGGAAATTGATATGCCGCAATCATTAAGCTTCCTTCAAGTAATCCGGCATTCGATTTCTGTGCCCAACGCTGCAGGTCAGTTCTTGCAGATTGGAACTGAATTTCATGCAGCACATTTTCAATGCGTTGCTGCAAAATGGCATTGAATGATCCTTCCCAAGCATGTTCTAATTGTGGTATTATTGGTTTGCCAATCTCCAATAATTCATCTTTTACTCTACAGTACACATCAAGATCTGGATCATCAAGTAGATTGATGAGTGCATTTATTTTTTCATTGGAAAGCATACTATACAAAGGTACAGCTGGGCTGGAGGCTATGAAAAATGCTTCAGCTATTTATTCACTTCAATTTGTTAATCTGTCAAGCACCCGATCTACAAGTTCTTCGATGACAACTTTATAGTTTTTTGAGAAGGAATTGGCATAACGATTGGCAACAACAGCACAGACAGTGCAGGCTTTGTGACCCAACAATCTACTCAAACCATAAAGGGCTGATGTTTCCATTTCATAATTCAGTATTCTATGTTCATTAAAGTTAAAACTTCTGAGCAATGAATTTTGATCTGTAATTCTTGGTTTTAGGCGAATACTTCTGCCTTGTGGGGCATAAAACCCATTGGCAGTAATGGTGATCCCAATATGAAGGCCCTGGCTTATACGATTAAACAAATCACTGTTTGCGGAAGCCATGTAGGGGGCATTCAAACCTTCTTTCCATTTCATATGTTCCTTGAATTTTGAAAGTAATTCTTCTTCAGTCGAAGTCATTTCAAAATCATAGAAATTCAATAGACCATCCAAGCCAACGGCATGAGATGAGGCTACCACCTCATCAGATTGGACATCTTCCTGAAGTGATCCACAGGTGCCAATACGTACAAATTCAAGACTTTTTTTCTCCTTTTTTTCGATGCGATTCTTCAAGTCTACATTAACAAGAGCATCTAACTCATTCAAAACAATGTCAATGTTGTCTGTACCAATACCTGTAGCAATAGCACTTATTCTCTGATTGTTATAGGTCCCTGTATGGGTAATAAATTCACGGTTTTGAATTCTACATTCAACATTGTCAAACTTTGAGGAAATAAGTTCAATTCTACCAGGATCTCCGGCCAAAATTATCTTATTGGCGAGCTGCTCAGGGTGCAGATGTAAATGATAAATTGAGCCGTCATTGTTCAATACTAATTCGGAAGGATGTATCATTTCAATTCGTTTGTGTCTTGGATTCAATTTGAAGGAAAGTTAATTCAAAAAAGGTTAAATTATTACTCTAAAATGGATAATTTGGGTCAAAATTAAAGACAATGTATAAACCTTTTGAATTACGTAAAATACTTATCCCAATTGATTTTTCTGTAACCTCTTCCATCGCCCTAGAGCATGCGGCAGAGTTGTGCAAGCATTTTAACATTGACCTGCATTTGTTGAATGTTTTTAATAACATCAATGCAGATGTTTTGCCAAGTATAAGTGCAAGTACCATTTACGCCCATCCAAACGTTTCGGAATTAAAAAGTACAATCACCGAGAAATTGGACGAGCTTGGCAAAAAACTCAACGAAAAGTACAATGTAGGTTATCAAATTGAAGTACGTGATGGAAGTGTCGCAAAAGAAATAACTAAGTCTGCTGATGAAAATGAAGTAGACCTCATTGTGATGGGAACACATGGTGTAAAGGGGTTTGAGGAGTTTTTTATGGGGAGTAATGCTTACCGGGTTGTAACCTCTGCCAAGCAACCCGTGCTTACGGTACAATCCAATGCAAAAAATGGAGGTTACCAGAATATATTATTGCCAATAGATAGTACAATCCACACAAGGGATAAGGTTTCACATGCTGCCTTAATTGCAAGGGCTTTCGATGCCAATATCCACATTGTTGGTTTGATTACAGAAGAGCATGAGGAAGAAGAAGCAATCTATAAGTTAAAAATTAAACAGATTGAGGATTACCTTAAAAGCAAAGAAGTGAGTTACAATAGGACTCTCATACATGGAGAAGATATTGCCGACATGACTTTAAATTTTGCCAAAGAAAACAATGTTGACCTTATTGTAATGATGACTGAGCAGGAAGCCTCTACTGGTTTGTTCGTAGGTCCTTATGCTCAAAGAATTGTGAATCACTCAAAAACTCCAGTTCTAAGTATTACTCCCATCCAAATTATTGATAGTTTTTCAAGGGGAGAGCTTGGAGGAGATTACAAACCTTTCCATTTATAATCATTTGGAGGCTGAGATTATCACCATTGGTGATGAGATTCTGATTGGTCAAACCATCGATACCAATTCGGCATGGCTTGCCAAAAAATTTAATGCAATTGGAATTGCGTTAAGCCAAATACGTTCTGTTAAGGACGAGGAAGAGGCCATTAAATCAGCATTGGAAAGCGTTGATCGTCGGAATATTCCAATAACGATTTTAACAGGTGGATTGGGTCCTACAAAAGACGACATCACCAAAAAAGTGCTTTGCCAATATTTTGATACAGACTTGGTGATGAACCAGGAAGTGTTGGCGAGAATCGAAATTTTATTTAAAGCAAAAGGCAGAGAAATGTTAGATTCCAATCGAAATCAAGCCTTATTGCCTGCATCATGTGAGGTTTTACACAACGAGCTAGGCACTGCGAGTGGCATGTTGTTCCAAAATGAAAAACGAATGATTGTAAGTTTGCCTGGTGTGCCCTATGAAATGAAAAATCTCTTCGTTAATAAATTACTGCCCATTGTAAAAAATGCATTCCAATTGCCGGTGATTTATCACAAGACTATTATGACAGAGGGCATTGGAGAGTCTTTCTTGGTGGAAAAAATAAAAGTTTGGGAAGACAGTCTAGATCGAGAGAATATCAAAATTGCCTACCTACCTTCCCCTGGTATTGTTCGGGTACGATTAAGTGCATTTGGGAGTGATTTCGACACCATTAAATTCATAGTGGATAAAAAAGCAACTGAATTGTGTGAAATGGTGCCTAGTTATGTCTTTGGTGAAGATGACATAAGTATCGAGGAGAGCATTGCCCAATTATTGATTAAAAAAAACTTCACAATATCTACGGCTGAGAGTTGTACTGGAGGTTATTTAGCTCATTTGCTAACTTCTGTTGCAGGGAGTTCGGCTTATTTTGAAGGATCAATCATTTCGTATTCTAATGCATTAAAAGTGAATCAATTGGGAGTTGATGCAACTAAAATTAATCAGTTCGGTGCCGTGAGTGAAGCAGTAGTCCTTCAGATGGCTGGTGGCATTCGGAAAAAATTTCATACAGATTACGCATTGGCAACCTCTGGTGTTGCCGGGCCTGATGGAGGGAGTGAAGACAAACCAGTTGGAACAGTTTGGATTGCGCTCGCTGGACCAAATGGAGTATATGCGCGAAAGTATTTGTTTGAAAAAAGCAGAGAACGAAACATTAGAAGGTCAGCTTTGGCAGCTTTAAGTTTGTTGAGGAGGTCTATTCGAGGTCAACTTGATCATGTTTAATTTTACAGCTCAACTCCGACTTTAGGTATTTAGCGGTTTCGCTCTTTTGATTCTTGATCAACTTTTCTGGACTTCCTTCTGCAACAATTTTCCCTCCGTGTTTTCCCCCGCCAGGTCCTAAATCGATTACATGGTCCGCAACTTTAATAATGTCCATATTGTGTTCAATGACTAATACCGTATTCCCTAAATCTACAAGTTTGTTAAGCACTCTCAATAAGACCTTTATGTCTTGAAAGTGTAAGCCCGTAGTAGGTTCATCCAATATGTAAAGCGTGTTTCCAGTATTTTTTTTCGCCAATTCAGCAGCTAGCTTTACCCGTTGAGCCTCACCTCCAGACAATGTAGTTGAGGCTTGCCCTAGGTGAACATAGCCAAGTCCCACATCTTTAAGCGTTTTTATTTTTTGAAGAATATAGGGGATGTTCTTAAAAAAATCAACTGCTTGATCTATTGTCATATTAAGTACATCGCTGATAGATTTGCTCTTGTACCTAACCTCTAATGTCTCCCTATTGTAGCGTTTTCCATAGCATTCAGGGCACTGAACATATACATCTGGTAGAAAATTCATTTCAATCGTTTGCAAGCCTGCACCCTGACATTTTTCACATCTTCCACCTCTCACATTGAAAGAAAACCGACCTTGCTTATAGCCTCTGATCTTTGCTTCAGGCAGGTTGCTAAACAGGGTCCTTATGTCTGTGAACACACCGGTGTAGGTAGCAGGATTTGATCGGGGTGTTCTCCCAATGGGCGATTGATCAATTTCTATAACCTTGTCAATCTGTTCAATGCCATTTATTTTCTTAAAGGCTTTAGGTTCTGTTTTTCCATTGTATATGCTGTTGTTTAATATGGGGTAAAGGGTATCGTGAATTAAGGTTGATTTTCCGCTTCCAGAAACACCTGTGATGCATACGAACTTGCCTAAAGGAAGCTTTAAGGTGACATTTTTTAAATTATTCCCGTTTGCTCCTTTAAGCTCAATATGCTTGCCATTTCCTTTTCTTCTATTTTTTGGTATTTCTATACTTACCTTCCCGGTTAAATATTGAGCCGTAATGGAATTTAATTCCTTTAATTTATTCGGACTTCCTTGTGTCACGATTTCTCCTCCACGCATTCCAGCTTCAGGCCCAATGTCAATAATGTGATCAGATGCCAACATAATGTCTTTATCATGTTCTACCACTATAATAGAGTTCCCTGCATTTCTGAGCTTTATTAAAGCTGCAATCAGCTGATGGTTGTCCTTTTGATGTAAACCAATACTAGGTTCATCAAGAATGTATAAGACGCCAACCAATTGAGAGCCTATTTGAGTCGCAAGTCTTATTCGTTGCGCTTCTCCACCAGAGAGTGATCTGGAAGTGCGATTTAAGGAGAGGTAACTCAAACCTACATCTAAAAGAAATTGGATCCTTTTTCTAATTTCTTTTAGGATGTCTCTTGACAGTAGTAGTTCACGCTCTCCAAAAAGTGATTCAATACTTCCAAACCATTCTGCCAATTCGTCAATATCTATTCTCGCCAAGTCTGCAATGTTTTTGTCGCCAATTTTGAAGTGCAACGCCTCTTTTTTTAAGCGACTACCATGGCATTCGTTACAGATCATCTTGTTCATAAATTGAATGGCCCATTTGCCGATTTTCTTATTCTTATTCTCTTCGTATTGGCGATTAATAAACGAAATAATGCCTTCGAATTCAAAGTTAAAGTGGTTGGATAGTTTTTCACTCTGCATAGCAATTCCACTTTGAGTTCCATAGAGAATGATGTTGAGCACTATTTCAGGCAAGTCTTTTATTGCGGTGTTTAAATCAAATTTGTAATGTTTGAGTAATAATTCTATCTGATTGAAAATCCATTTATTGGCATAAGGGCCAATGGGTAAAATGCCACCAGATCGTATACTTTTGCTCTTGTCTGGAATAATTTTGTCAATGCCTACCCTCGCTATTTCACCAAGCCCATTGCATTTATAACATGCCCCGTACGGTGAATTGAATGAAAATGAATTTGGTGCGGGCTCATCATAGGAAATACCCGAAGTGGGGCACATTAGGTTTCTACTGAAAAATCTTGGTTGATGCTTTTCTTTGCCTTTTGGCAATACCATAATTGTTCCAGCTCCATGTTTCATAGCCAATTGGATGGCGTTTAATATTCTGGTATGGGTTTTTTTGTTGACGATAAGCCGATCTATCACAATTTCAATATCGTGTGTTTTGTATCGATCGACTTGCATGTTTTTTTCAATCTCTACAATTACTCCATCTACTCTTACTCTTAGGAAACCTTGTTTGAGTATTTTCTTGAAAAGTTCTTTATAATGTCCCTTCCTGCCTTTGACCACAGGTGCTAAAATGCTGATTGCAGCTTCATCGAAGTCTTTTTCAATCAATCCAATTATTTCCTTGTCAGAATATTTGATCATTTTTTCCCCTGTTTCATAAGAGTAGGCTGTTGCCGCCTTCGAAAAAAGCAATCTTAGGAAATCATATATCTCAGTAATAGTCCCAACAGTTGATCGAGGGTTCTTGCTAACAGTCTTTTGTTCAATGGAGATAACAGGACTTAATCCGTCAATTTTATCTACATCTGGCCGTTCTAGATTGCCTAAAAACTGTCTTGCATAAGAGGCAAAGCTCTCGATGTATCTTCTTTGCCCTTCTGCATAAATTGTGTCAAATGCTAGTGATGATTTTCCGCTCCCGCTCATGCCGGTAATTACAACAAGTTTTTCACGAGGGATAGCTAGGGAGATGTTCTTTAAATTGTGGACTCTAGCCCCTTCTACAACCAAAGGGTTTCCATGGAGAGTAGTGTCAATCATGCTATTGGATCACTTAATGAAGTTTGTAGTCCGGATTTGTAGGGAGTTTCAGCGTGTATATTGTATTCGTGGAATTCTTTAAATAGTCTCTCCTTAGCCATGGATTGAAATATTTCAAGATTTTATAGCTGATGTTTTTTTCTCGTGCAAATTCAGAAAAGCTGTCTATATGACCTTCAATTGTCTCATATTCAAACTCCAATGGGGCGTATAGATCACTCTTGTGAATGTTGAATCCATACTTAACTGGATTTTCTAGAATTTGTTTTACCGCCAATATTCTAAATACATACCTGCCAGTTTCATTGTTCAACAAAAGATTATAATAACTATCAGCACCTTGTCTTTCTAGTTCCTTACTGATTCTATTCATTCCAGTATTGTAAGAAGCGGCGACCAAAGCCCAATCTTTGTATTTTTCATAGGCATCATTTAAATATTTACAGGCAGCTTCAGTAGATTTTTCTACATGGTATCGCTCATCAACTTCTCCATTGATAACTAACCCATATTCTTTGGCAGTAGACTCTAGAAACTGCCAATAACCTGTTGCTCCAGCAGGAGATACGACGTTTTGCAAACCACTTTCTATCAAAGCGAGATACTTAAAATCATTTGGTATTTCATTCTTTTCCAAGATTGGTTCAATGATTGGGAACCACCTATTAGCTCTCTTAAAATACAAAATGGTGTTGGAATGAAAATAAGTATTTGCATGCAGTTCACGGTCTAATCTCTCATACACTTCAGGCTCATACAATGGAACAGAATCTCCTGCAAAGCTTATCTGATTTGGTGGGCTAAAGCTGAAGATGTTATATGAATCTTTGATTCTTTTTTCATGTTCCTCAGTTGCCTTTGAGGCAGAATTTGAGTTGGTAAAAAGTTGTAATATGCTAAAGCATATTAAAGTAAGGAGACTTGCGCTAAGCAGATTTGTGATTATGGTATTCTTGCTCATCTTTAGGGTTTTTTGATTTTTTGAGCTTGTCATATTTAGTAACTAAAAATAACGAAAGAAAAACCAAAATAACATAGAGCGAAAATAGAATTGTGAATAAATGGGTCCATTCTGTGATAGAAATGGCCATAAGCAATACAACTCCAGAAAATAAACCGATACCTGACAATAACAAGGCGACAGATTGATCTGATAGTCCAAGATAAGAAAGATGATGTGTAGTGTGGTCTTTCCCACCAATGAATGGGCTTCTTTTTTCTAATAGCCGATTAAATACGACTGTCGTTGTATCACTTAGTGGAACAATAAATGCAATTGCTGGTAATATAAATTGTCTTGAAACAACTTCTTCATTCATGAGTGAGTGATTCCAAAGCAATGGTATGGAAAGGGAAGCTAAAATAATGCCAAGAAATTGACTACCTGTATCTCCCATATAAATCTTGGAAGGATTCCAATTGAAGAATAAGAAACCCAGCAGAGCACCAATGAGTCCAACAACAATTGTGAACATTACGATAGAGTAATTTGTGTCCATAATCATCACCAAAAGCATGCATGATAACGCTGAAATGGATGCTACGGTAGATACTGCGTCCATATTGTCTAACATATTTATGCTGTTCATTAGTCCAACCACCCAAATAAAAGTCAAAGTGTAGTTGATCCAATTGTGATCAAAAACATCAATATAGGTTCCCGTAGTTATTAAAATGATTGCACACAATACTTGCGCTATAGACTTTAGTGTTGGGTTAGTATTGTAAGCATCATCCGCAAGCCCAACTAAGAAGCCTAAGCTTGATGCCATAATTATACCCATCAATTTTAAATCTATAGGAGCTTCTTCATTTGGAAATATGACTTGATAAAAGCTAAATCCTAAGAGAAATACAATAAAAAAGGATATTCCGCCAAAGGCTGGTTTTGAGGTAGTACCCCAACGGATTAACTTGTCATCAATATTTCGGATGCCTAAATTTTTCGAAAACTTTAAAAAGATTCTATTGACAAGAACACTAAACAACAGACTTCCTAAAAAGATAAAGGCAACTTTAAGTATGAAGTAGTTGATCTCCATCTTTAAAATTCGGATTTAAATGAAGAAAAATTTGGCGCTAGTTGATCCTTTTTACTGACAACTGGATTTTTAACCCCCCAGTCAATCCCTAGATCTGGATCATTCCAAACAATTGAACCTTCTGATTCCTTATTATACACTTCTGTGCATTTGTACGAAAATAGTGTGTCATTCTCAAGCGTAACGAAACCATGTGCAAAACCAGGTGGAACGTAAAAAAGTATATTGTTTTTGTCGTTTAGTTCGATGCAAAAATGCTGACCATATGTTGCTGAGGATTTCCGGATATCAACCGCGACATCTAGGACTGACCCTCGCAGTACTTGTACCAACTTTCCTTGTGCAAAAGGTGGGTTTTGAAAATGCAAACCTCTGAGAACATTGTTTATAGACTTGGAAATGTTGTCTTGTTTAAAATTAACATCAAATCCTTCTGCGCTCAATTTCGATTCATTAAACGCTTCAAAAAAGTATCCACGACTATCGCCAAAAACATTTGGGTGAATTATCTTTAATCCTTTGAGTGGGCCTTCTTCGATTCTCATTTTTTTCTTCTTAATCTTTCTAGTATTCTTTTTTTCTCCTTCTCTCCCTCTTCGTAATATCCATATCCATACCCGTATCCATACCCATACCCATATCCATACCCGTATCCATACCCATACCCATATCCGTATCCGTATCCATAGCCATAACTCCGTTTCTTCGAATCGACTCCATTAAGTACAACTGATAAATTTCTGATGTCGCTTTCTTGGATGAGTCGATCGACACTTTGAATAAAATTCTTTTTGGAATATTCAGATCTAAAAATATACAATGGATAATCTGCTCTTCTGATTAATTCGATACCGTCAGTTACCAGACCAACTGGGGGGTTGTCAACAATGATTAATTCATAGGTTTCTCTTAGAGTGCTGAGTATAGTGTCCAACTTTTTGTTGATGATTAATTCAGATGGATTAGGAGGTACTGGACCTGCTGTAATAAAATCTAAATTTTCTTGCTTACTATGGTGGATGCAATTTTCAATACTGTCTTTGCCAATCAACAAGGTGCTCATCCCCTTGGTGTTTTCCACATCAAAACCTTTGTGAATTTTGGGTTTTCTCATGTCCAAATCCAATAGAATTACTTTTTTCCCTCCATATGCTATGATTCCACCTAAATTGATCGCAATAAATGTTTTCCCTTCTCCAGATACTGTCGAAGTTACTGCCATAAGCTTAGGGCCTTTTTCTTCTGAGATAAATTGAAGGTTTGTCCTAATTGACCTAAATGACTCTGCGATGAGTGATTTTGGATTTTTGTTTACGATCAATTGCGAAACTGGTATGTCTTTTTTGTATTTTGGAATAATACCTAAAACACTCACATTCGATCGAGAATATTTTACGATCTCATTCACTGATGTAATCTGATTGTGAAATAAGTACTTTATGATGATGAATATAAGTCCTAATAAAATTCCTCCAGCTATGAATGCAATAAAAATTAATTCTTTGTTCGGTGAAATTGGCTGTGTTGGAATGACAGGAGGACTGAGTACTATAATGTTTGATTTAAAGCCCTCATTAGAGATTTCATATTCTGTTCTTTTTTCTAAGAGAAGAGTATAAAACTTTTCATTAATGTCATATGATCTTTTGAGTCGAATCAATTCTGTTTCCTCCTCTGGAACATCAAGAAACTCTTGTTCAAGTTCATCTATCTTCGTATCTATGGTGGCAATTCGATCATCCAGTCTGTTGAGTAATGAATTTAAACTGTTTATTATTAGTTTTTTCTGTATGTCAATCTTGTAATCAATCTCTTTGACAGGATCACTTCCCTCCCTTGAAGAAAACAATTGTTCTTGTTTCTCAATTAGAAGGTTGTTTAAGCCTTCTATGAGGTTTGTGATGCTTCCGTCATAGCCTGTGCCAACCAATATTGGCAGTAGCTCATACACATCAATGCTGCTACCTTCTTTATCTAATAGTAGTTTAATTTCACTTAACAGAGATCTTTGAACATCAAGTTCAACTTGATTGTCATCCAATAAATTAAGTCTTTCAACCAATATACTACTGTATTCATCAACGTCTTTAAGATTGTTTCTTCGTTTAAATGCTTGAATTCTCTTTTCAGCATCTTTTTGTTTTTCGTAAACAGAAGCAACTTGTTCGTTTAAGAATTTGACAATTTGCTTAAAACTTTGCCTTTTTAATTCAATGTTGTAATTCGTGAATTCCTCAATAGTGGCCTCTACGAATTCTTTGGCTTTCAGTTTGTTGTTGTCGTTAAATGTAATCTGGACAGATTTTGCGCTTACATTATTATTCAATACAGTGAGGTTGCTCATTGCACTAGATACAAGAGAATTATCACTATTTAGCACGAAATAATGTTGCAGTGGTTTTACGCCTTCCGTAGAGGACCTTAGCGCCTCGTAATCAATTAAAGTAACTCTCAATTCAGCGAATGGAAGAAAAGCAATCTTTCCAAATACAATTTCTTGAGAATTTTCCATTTGTTGCCCCCACTTAAGAAGAGCATTGCTTGCATCCAACAAATGCAATTCAATATGGGTTGGCCCAATGGTACTGTCTTTTTCTATGACGTCAACTTCATAGTTAGAAGACTTGTAGTTTTCATTGTCCAGAAATTGACCTTGACTAAAATAGCTGACCTCAAGTGGCAATCGCCTGATGGATTTTTGAGCAATTAATTTAGACTCAAGCAATTCGATTTCAGCAGATATATCATTGGTCTCGTAGTAATCTTCAACATTCAACAACTGTTCTGCTTTATTTGATTTGTTGATTTGAATGATTGCTGAAGATTGATATGTCGGTGCTGTGTATCTTAAATACAGAAAACTTAATAATATAGAAAGACCAATTGACAGGAGCACCCATAGAACATTCTTTTTGAGAATGTAAATAAATAGTCCTAAATCAAATTCAGTATTGAAATTACTCAGTCGCTCTTTATAGCGATTGATGTTTTCTACTTCATTATTTTCTAACTGGCTATGCAAAGCAATTGAGCTTATGGATTGGCTCGATCAATGACAAGTATAAGTGTTACGACACTGATGGCGAGGCCAAGAATTGGTGATATTTCAGACAATAGTTGTCTTGTTGTAATGCCAATTGGTTCAACGTATATAATGTCATTAGCCTGCAATATAATATTTGCATCAGATAGACCATTAATAGTAGATAGATCTATTGCATAAACCTCAGGATCACTTAAATTTCCTCGAATAAGCCGTACTCTACTTGCACGACCATCTTGTGTTATTCCGCCTGCCAGTGCAAGTGCTTCAAGTAAGGTGACATTGTTATTGCGTAAGGTAATAACAGTTCCGTTTCCTCCATTTCCAGGAAAGACGGTTACCCTCCTGTTGGTGACGTTCAATAAAATAAATGGGTCAACAAAGCCAGCATCCCTGCTATAAATGTCCTCTAAATACAATTCTGCTTCTCGTATGGTTTTTCCTGCTATAGGTATTCTGCTAATCGTTGGTAGATTGACTTTGCCGTCGTATTCGACTAAATACTCAATCCCTTGATTTAAAGGCTGAATTTGTTGAAGGTTGTCTTGATTGGTAAAGTTGACCAACTTCATTCCATTGTTCGTAAACAATCTGAAACTCAAGATGTCATTCGCAGCTATTTTATAATCCGCAGAGTCAATTTGGTAAGTATCAAATTGATATTCTTTCGGAGTTTTGAACATGATGCTAGGGTTGAGGGGCTTACAAGACGTTAGGTAATAACACACAACCGCAATACCAAGTATTCTTTTTAACATATCATGGATATATATGAACTTGCAAATCTATTAATTAAAATTATGGGAAAAGAGCAGACTTAATCTAACAATTCATGATACAATTCCTTCATGTCTTTCACGAGCCTCTTATAATGAAACTTCTTTTCGACAAAATTCCAGCCATTTTCACCCATACTCGTGCGCAGTTCGTCATTTTCCACTAAGCTTAATAGCTTTCTATTGAACTCGTTTTGATGATTGTTTGGCACAAGAAATGCAGTCTCATTTGACTTTACAATATTGCAAACTCCGCCAACTTTTGTACTTACTATTGCTTTCCCAGAAGCCTGGGCTTCAATTAAACTAACTGGAGTGCCTTCGTTTAGTGAGCTCAAAGCAACAATGTCTAGTCCTGCATTTACCCAATCTACTTCTTTAACCCAGGAAGTAAAGTGCACAGTAGCTTTTTTGCCAACTTCAAAATCCCCATTTAAGAAATCAATTCCTAAGGATTCAGTATGTTTTTTTAAATTTTCTCTTTCACAACCGTCACCGACTATAAATGCGCGAATTTTTTTATTTGATTGGTCTTTGATGCTTTTTATAGCGTTTAAAAACAGTTTGTGATTTTTGATTGGCACCAATCTTCCAATAATCCCAACTGCGATTTCATCTTCCGCAACATTGTATTTCGATCGAAATGATTTTCGCTTTTCTTCTTGGTTTAATTTGAATTTGTCTAGTTCAAATCCAAGCGGAATAACACTGATTTTATCAGGAGAACAGATTTTGTATTTTTTACTTAGTTCTACTTTTTGACGAGAACTGATCGCAACAATTCGATCTGTTTTTAAGGCCAAAGCCCTTTCAATATTTTTGTAAATATTTGTTTTTAAAGGACTGAAATAAGAATGGAAAACATGGCCATGGAAAGTGTGAACCATTTTTGCCTTGCCATACGCTATGCCAGCAGATCTGCCAATTGCTCCTGCTTTTGATGCATGTGTATGTATGATGTCTGGTTGATAAGCAGAAATTATTTTTTTAATTTTTTTGTAGGCTTCACGATCATTTTTTATTTCAATGTCTCGTTGCAGTTCATTAACATAATGGGCAGTTATTTTTAGATCATCAAGTATGTGAAAGGAACTCTCCTCACTCTCTTCAGCCTTTCCTCCAATTAACATTGTTTCAAATTCTGGGGTCATGTATTTTGTGAGCAAAGCTGCGTTGAAGGTTGGGCCTCCAAGGTTAAAGCGATTGATGATTCTTAATACTCTAGGCATTAAATTTTGTCGTTATAAATGGTTGTTTAGTCTATAAAATTAGGCAATATATCGTTTCCACCATGCATTGAATACAATGAGTGCCCAAACATTTCCTTGGGCATCATTTGGATTTGAGGAACTTAATTGCCGTTTTAGAGATTGTACGGAAGAAAGGTTGAAAAGGTTTTGGGATTTGATAAAGGAATCTGACAAAAGGTCATCGTGAATAAGTGATTTTAAATCTTTGTTGAACCAATCCAAAAGAGGTACTTCAAAGCCTTTTTTTGGACGGTTATACAACTCTTCAGGCAATAAGTGTCTACTGGCATCTTGGATGATGGATTTGCCCATCTTGTCATTGATTTTGTAGCTAGATTGCAAACTGAATGCAAAATTCACAATGTTATGGTCAAGGAACGGAGTTCTTACTTCTAGGCTGTTGGCCATTGACATGAGGTCTACCTTTCTTAGCATGTCTCCATTCAATACTAATTTTAGATCAGTATAAAGAATGTCATTAAAGTCATTTCCTTTTTCAATGATCGAAAGGAGTTGGTTTTTTCTATTTACATAGACATCTGCTTTGGCGTTCTTTACCATAATATTGGACGCATCAGCCTCTGTCATTAAACTTGCCCATAACCAATACCTGTCATCGTTCTTAAGATTGCTGCCACTAGAAAATCTGTGGAGTTTCCTAAATACGTCAGTTAATTTGCTGTTTCTAGATTTTGGAGCAAGTTCCCAGATTGGTTTCATCTTATTGATGAAATAACTTTTAATGTTTTTTTGCCTTACAAGAAATTCGCCTCTATGTTTCCGATATCCTGCAAATAGCTCGTCGGCACCGTCTCCAGAGAGTGCAACTTTTACATGCTTAGATGTTTCTTTGCATAGAGCATTGACAGCAAGTGCTGAGGAGTCAGCAAATGGCTCATCAATATACTCCAGTGTTTGCTGCAAGCTATCTAACAATTGCTTTCTACTGAGTTGAAACTGATGATGGTTTGTATTGTATTTTTTTGCAACCAATTGTGCATAGGATGACTCATCAAAGTGAGGGTCATCCTTGAAACCGATCGAAAAGGTATTCAGTTTATCAACCTTTTGAGCAGCAATTGCTGTAATAAGTGAGGAGTCAATCCCACCACTTAAAAAGGTACCAATGGGTACGTCAGAGACAAGTCGTTGCTCAACGGAATTGGTTAAAAGTTCCAGAAACTTTGTTTGTGCCTCCTCATAGGAGTAATCAGAATAGCCTTCCTTCGCAGGGTAATCTAATTGATAATAGGGAATTTTTTGAACTTTATTTTGAGCATTGATCAGCATGTAATGACCAGGCTCAAGCTTTTTAACATCTTTGAATATTGAGTGTGGTTCAGGGATATAGTTAAGCTGTAAATAGGTATAAATAGAAGAATGGTCAAGCTCCTTTGGAATGTCGAATGACATAAGTGCTTTCATTTCTGACGCAAAAAGAAATTTCTTTTCTGAATTATAATACAATAAGGGCTTAATGCCGAATCGGTCCCTAGCCAACATCAATTGTTTTTCTTTTTTATCGTAAATGGCCAATGCGAAAAAACCATTCAGTTTGTTTAAAAATGCACTGCCATATCGATCGTAAGCGTTGAGCAAAACTTCAGTATCGCCTGTAGTCTCGAAGGTATAGCCTTCATTGATCAGTTCCTTTTTTAGTTCTCTGTAATTGTATATTTCTCCATTAAAAATGATATGATGACGACCTTTTTTATCCGTCATCGGCTGATGTGCATTATTAGAAGTATCTAGAATCGATAGCCTTCTATGTCCAAGCCCAATATGGTCAATTTTCAATAAACCTTCATGATCTGGTCCTCGAAATTCAAGCGTGTTACACGCATTTTTTAATTGCACCCATAATTTATCATCTATGGGTGAGCTTAAGGATATACCTACAATGCCACACATTAGTAATTCTTAGAATTTACTGATCTCCAGAAAATGAGCGACCAAGCAATGATAAGTAGTGTTCCACCTATTGGAGTAACTGGCCCCAAGAATCTTATTGCCTCTATTCCTAAAAGGTCTCTTAAAGAAAGAAGGTAAATTGAAAATGAGAATAGAATGATTCCGCTACAAATAAGTCTAAAAAGAAGCTTGTCGCCAACTGTATCATTTTGTGATAAAAACAACAACAATAATGCATGAAATAATTGATAACGCACCGCCGTTTGATAGCTTTCCAGCGATGTTGCATCAATCGCCGAATCGAGTGCGTGCGCACCAAATGCGCCAAAAATTACCCCCAGTCCTCCGAGTAAGCTCCCCCAAATTTGAAATTTCTTTTTCATACTTTAAAAGTAATCTTGCTAAGATACCCTAATAAACAATCCCATTCAATAAATTTAGGGTCTCAATTCGGATGTTAAATGAAAGAAATTTTACTTTGTGGTGCAGGAAGATCTAGTGCAGCACTAATTGATTATCTCCTCGAAAACTCAACTGAATATCAGTGGTCAATTACAATTGCAGATAAACATGTTGGAGATTTGATGTCAATCTATAAGGATAATAACCAATTAAAGATTATCCCGATAAATCTTTCAGATGAGAATGAGAGAAATGAGCTCATCAAAACGGCAGATTTAGTCATATCCATGCTTCCGGCACGTTTTCATATTCTGCTTGCTAAGAGCTGTTTGAGATACAAAGTCAATCTTGCAACTGCATCTTATGTCTCAGAAGAAATGAAAGCTCTTGAAAAAGAAGTGGAAGAGGCTGGTGTTATTTTTTTAAACGAATTGGGTGTCGATCCTGGGATAGATCATTTATCTGCAAAGAAGGTATTAGATAAAATTGTTGAAGAAGGAGGAGAGGTGGAAGCCTTTGAGACATTTACTGGTGGTTTATTAGCCCCTGAAAGTGATACAAACCCTTGGAACTATAAATTCACATGGAATCCAAGAAATGTTGTAATGGCTGGTCAAGGTGGCGCAGTCAAATTCATTCAAGAAGGCACATACAAGTACATTCCGTATCATAGACTTTTTCGCCGGACAGAGAAAATTTACATAGAAGATTATGGATATTTTGAGGGAATTGCAAACAGAGATTCTTTAAAATATCGTTCCATATACGGTCTCGAAAACATAAAAACAATGTATCGTGGCACATTAAGACGTCCAGGTTTTTGTCGTGCATGGGACACATTTGTGCAATTAGGTCTGACTGATGATAGCTACATCATTGAAAAGTCTGAAGAGTATACTTTTAGGTCTTTTGTAAATTTATTTTTGCCTTACAATCCTAATGATTCAGTAGAGTTAAAATTGCAGCATTATCTCAATCTAGCACATGATGACATTGACCTTTTTGAGAAGTTGAAATGGTTAGACTTGTTTGAGGATATCAAAGTGGGGATTAAAAATGCAACTCCCGCACAAATTCTTCAACACATTCTTGAGCGAAAGTGGAAGTTAGAGGAGAACGACAAAGATATGATTGTGATGTGGCACAAATTTATTTATACGAATAATGGACAGCAACACGAGTTGCATTCCTCAATGGTAGTTAAAGGTGAGAGTCTAAGAAATACAGCTATGGCTAAAACCGTAGGCTTGCCGCTGGCAATCGCTTCAAAAATGCTCTTAAATCAAGAGTTTACTCAATCGGGAATTCATGTACCGATAATGAAATCACTTTATGAGCCAATATTGAATGAGCTGTCTACTCATGGAATCAGTTTTTCAGAAAGAGTAGTCTCCTAGAATTTTTACTTGATTTTCAATTCTAATAATTTTCGTCTTTCTAGATAAGCTGTTAATAGATCGCCTTTATTAACAGGGCCAACTCCTGCAGGTGTTCCAGTAAAAATAAGATCTCCTATTTTGAGGGTAAAGTATTTAGAGATTTCAGCAATCAATTCATTGATTGGAAAGAGCATTTGGGCACTTTCTCCCTTTTGCCTTGAAGTGCCATTTAGCTCAAGTTCAAATGCTATATTGTTGAGGTCTTGAATTTCAGACTTATCCACCCATTTGCCAATCGCTGCTGAACCGTCAAATGCTTTTGCTTTTTCCCACGGCAATCCTTTTGCTTTTAATTGAATTTGAAGGTCTCTTGCGGTGAAATCAATTCCAACAGTAATTTCATTGTAATACTTATGCGCAAATTTTGCATCTATGTGTTTGCCTACACGATTGATTTTCACAACTAGCTCTGCCTCATATTGTACGTCATCGCTGAAATCTGGATAAAAAAATGGCAAACGCTTGAGGAGAATGGAACTTTCTGGTTTCAGAAAAAGAACTGGTTCTTTCGGTAGCTCGTTGTTCAATTCCTTCGCGTGTTGAGCGTAATTTCTGCCTACACAGATAATTTTCATCTAGGATTGATTAAAGTCGCGAAGTTTTATTTGAGTCAACACTTTTTTAGTGTACTCTGGGAAATCGCCTTTCATCATCCATGCATAATAAGATGGCTCATCTCTTAAGATATCTCGAACGGCTTTCCCTTTATGTTTTCCAAAATTAAAGACCTCAATGTTGTTTTCATCATAAACGATTCTGCCAATCAAATCAGCATTTTTTTGTCTCATTGAAAACTCAGAAAGAAAACTGACGTCGTTTTCCAACTCTGCGTAACGCTCAATTTGTGCTTCTAATACTTCATATGTAGCTATGTTATCTGCTTCGGCACTGTGGGCATTTTCTAAATCCTTGTCGCAGTAAAATTTATATGCTGCAACAAGCGTTCTTTGTTCCATTTTATGAAAGATGTTTTGAACGTCTACCAAATCTCTGTTGGAGACATCAAAATCAACTCCGACTCGTAAAAATTCCTCTACCAATAGTGGCACATCAAATTTATTAGAATTGTATCCAGCTAAATCACTATTTCCAATGAACTGTGAAAGGCTTTTCGCCAATGCTTTAAAAGTTGGTTCCTCTTTTACATCTTCATCATAGATGCCGTGAACCTCAGAAGCGCCTTTGGGTATTGGTATGCCTGGGTTCACCCTTCTCGTCTTAATGTCTTTTGTTCCATCAGGATTAAGTTTAAGGATGGAGATCTCTACGATTCGATCCTTTGCAACATCCACACCTGTAGTCTCAAGGTCAAAAAAGACGATGGATTTTTTAAGGGATAACTTCATTCAATAAATTATTTAACAAAGATTCTTACGTACTGATACTTCTCGTAAGTCGGTTTGTTTTCGATGAAATCATACTTGTATTCAGGTCCAGTAATTAGGGTGTTTATGTCAACAAAGTTATATTGACTTTCCTTTAACCCTTTCTTCTTAAACACAGTTTCTAACAAACGCTTGGTATCATATGCTCTTCTTTTGGTGAGAATTGAATTCGTTTTCCAGGTTTTTGTAGGAACTTTAGATGCACTCGATGTAATAATTAAATCAGCATATCCTCTTAATTCAACCAATTTAGCAATGTTAGATACAAATTCGATAAATTCTGCATTCGATTCATTGATATCCTTCGCATTGTAAATGAAATATTTCTGGAAGTAAGCAATAACATTGGTCAATTCCTCAGGTCTTGGATAGGTTTCTTTAAAGTCCTCCTCATCTCTAACATCAATTGTATAAGATGGCATACTGAAATCAAGTTTTGGTAGGTATTCATAAATTCCAACACTAATTTTCTTAAAGACTAAATCTTCTCCTTTCTCATTGGTAATGATGATTTCGTTATCGTCTGGAAAGTCTCCTTCGAAAACAATCTTATAGGGTTCATCAATTTTTAATTTTTCATAATTGAATTCATTCACTTTGTCTGTGGTTTCTTCCCTTAATACAGACTCATTCTTGTCAACTAGTATAACATTGAATAATGGATCGTAACGATAAACACCTTCATCTATTTTTCTAAAAAGCAGTAGGTCAAAATCCTCATTGGATACCACCAATTTTACATCCTCTGGATAATCGCCTTCAAACTTTATAGTGTAGGGTTCTTTTAAGTTCAACTGCATGAAATTAAAATTACCTACGCTGTCAGTAGATGCTGTATTCAGCAGTACATCATCTCTGTTGAAAAGCAGTACTTTTAGATTTTTGACAGGTTCATTATTGGCGGTAATTGCGCCAGCAATGTCTTCCAATTTGATTTTTGGACCTGGTTGGTATACATAAACACCTTCTGCTTTTTTGATGAAGGACAATTCTTGTCCAAATTCATTCAACAAAACAATCTCCCCATCATCTGGATAGTCTCCTTCAAATACAATCCTATACTCCTCATCAAGGTTTAACCTTTGGAAATTAAACTCTCCAACTTCATCTGTTTCTTCTTCTTGCAAGACTGTTTCCCCTTCATCTTCAAGACGCACGTTTAAGCCTGCGAGTGGAGCACCATTTTTCTTGGCAATTCCAGTAATTTGAGTAGGGGTTTCAGCTGCTGGAGGGACATATTTGTATATGCCATCTTCTTCCTTGATGAATTGCATTTTTTGGCCGAGGTCATTGGTAATAATTATTTCGGGATCATCGGGGAAGTCTCCTTCAAATACAATCCGATATTCTTCATCCAAGTTGAGTTTTTGGAAGTTAAATTCACCGTATTCATCAGTGACTTCTTCTTGAATAACACCTTTGTCTTCATTTTCTAAAATAACATTTAGACCCTCAAGTGGCATACCTGCTTTTTTTACTTTTCCAGCAATAGACTTGGCAGAGATGCCATAGAATTCATATGGGTAAGTCGATGGAACAAAAATATATGTTGTATCGTCAAGCTCCTCAAAAACTAAGGTTTCGCCTTGGTCATTAACGACTTCTACATCATATCCCATTAATGGATTTTCATCCTCGGTGATCACACGTATTAAGTATGTTTGAGAGGGGTCTAATTTGGCAAACTGAAATTCTCCAACATGGTCTGAGGTGGTTTCTTGAAGCAAATCCTCCTTCTCATCCAAGAGCAAAATTTTCATTCCTCGCATGGGTACCCCATCTTTTACCAATCCACCCTTTATATCCGCGGTTGCTAGAGGGGAAGGAGTAATTTTATCCATTCCTCTCCCAACACGAACTGGTTTTAGTTTTATGTCTTTGTAAATCTCTTGGTAACTTGCACCGGCTGGCACATAAATGTCTTCTTCATAGGTTTCATAGCTGTCTGCCTCATATATGAAATGATAGCTGTTATTGGGCTCAAGAATAGCTGAAAACTGACCGTCACGTTGCCGTGGGATATAGACTCCAACCTGCTCTCCTGTATAGTTATTTATAATTGTCACCTGCGCTCCTGAAGGTGGAACATAACGATCTACAAAGGTAAATTCTCCTCGATAAAGTGTCAATGCAATCTCTTCTGCGTCAATAAGTTCTATTAGGTAGATGTCTTTTTCACCATACCCCTCTTCTTTGAAAGAGGAATAATAAGCCCTTTTACCATCTGGGGTTGTGACAAAGAACACATCATCATCAACGGAGTTAATTGGATAGCCAATATTTTGTGGTAAGGTCCACCCTGAATCAGATAAAACACTATACATAATGTCGTAGCCGCCCATGCTGTTATGTCCATCTGAACTGAAATACAAGGTCTTTCCATCTGGATGCATGAACACACCATCCTCGTTAAATTCTGTGTTCAGAATAGGCCCGAGGTTTTGAGACAGTGCCCAATTACCAGTGGGTAAAAGATTACAATAGTATATGTCTTTGCCTCCATAGCCTCCTTCTCGATCACTAACAAAATACAATCGTTTGCCATCTGGTGTAACCGTGACATGGGTTTCATATGCCTTGGTGTTGATGTCAGAACCTAGTTTTTCTGGCTCGGACCAAGTCTCGTAACCAGCAGAATCGTCCAACAATTCACTCTTAAAGAGTTCGCCATTTCCCTTAATGTCTTTATAAATGTATAACGTCTGACCATCTATTGATAAGTTAACAGTCGCTTCATGCTGTTCTGTATTGATATTTAATGGATAAGCTTCGCTCCAGACACTATCTCCTTCATGGAAGGATACATATAAATCTTCGTATAGCATTCCATCAATAGGATCGTAAATTTCATAATTTGAGCTGTCCTCTCTTAAGCGTCTTGAAGTAAAATAGACCGCACTCTCATCTATGCGAATCACAGGACTGAAATCAGGGTAAAATCCATTGAGCCTGCTTCCTAAATTGGTAGACTTAATGTTCACAGGGTTCATAATTGCAATTTTCGCATAGTTGGTCATCTTGAGCCACTTATTGATTTCTTTCCATAAAAAGTGCTTTTCATTGATGTATGTTTTGAACTTATTGAAGCTTTCCGAGGCCTGGTCAAATTGATAGTCATTGTGTTGGGCTTTTCCTAAATAATACCATGCTTCTACGGGAGCTTTTTTCTCTTTAGGGTCGAAAGGGGTATAATTAGGGCTCACATCTGCAACCGCTTTTTCTAAGAAAGGCAATGCGAGCACTTTATCTTCTTCGTGAAAGTTGTTTAAGTAACAAAGTCCAAGATTGAAATTAATGTTAGCATTGTTGATTCCATTTTCATGAACTTCTTTCAAAAGCGGCATTGCTTCTGTAAATCGATTCTCATCAATGAAATAGAGTGCTTCTTCTATTTTCTCCACATCCGACATTTGAGCCGAAAGGTTAGAAAAAATAAAAAATAAGAAGGCTGAAAAAAGTACGTTTTGCTTGAGCTTCATGTCTTGCGAATAAATTGTTGACATAGGTTATATGCAAATATATTTTATTCGCTTGATTAATTTGGGCAAGCAAGCATTAATATCTAACAAATGGGTGTTAGTCGACTATATTTCTCGATTGATGTCGAAATTTTCAAGGATATTTCCTACTCTTTGCACGAAACTACCTCCTAAAGAACCGTCAACAATGCGATGGTCGTAAGACAAAGAAAGAAACATCATGTGCCTAATTCCTATCGTATCTCCCAATGGGCTTTCAATGACTGCAGGTTTTTTTCTAATCGCTCCTACAGCAAGAATTGCTACTTGTGGTTGGTTAATAATAGGTGTTCCCATAACATTTCCAAAGGTGCCAACATTGGTTATGGTGAAAGTGCCTCCTTGAATTTCGTCAGGATTCAATTTATTATTCCGAGCACGATTGGCTAGGTCATTCACAGATTTGGTGAGTCCAACAAGGTTTTTTTCATCTGCATTCTTAATAACAGGAACAATTAGATTTCCTGAGGGTAATGCAGTAGCCATGCCCATATTGATGTTTTTTCTTAGGATAATTTTATCCCCATCTACAGAAACATTAATCATTGGCATTTCGCGAATAGCTTTAGCTACTGCCTCAATAATCAAAGGAGTATATGTGATCTTTTCACCTTCTTTTTCTTGAAATTCAGCCTTGATTTTATTCCTCCAATAAACCATATTGGTCACGTCTGCTTCTACAAATGAAGTAACATGTGCAGAAGTCTGTTTGGACATGGTCATGTGATCAGAGATCATTTTTCTCATCCGGTCCATTTGGATGATTTCATCTCCATTGTCCAATAATACAGTGTTTGACTTTGGTGGTGGAGCAGCAGATGATGCAGCCACAGGAATGTTTTTCTGCTCAATGACTACAGATTGGCTCAGTTTGCCCTTTTTGATGTAGCTCATCAAGTCATCTTTCGTAATACGCTTGTTTAATCCTGTACCTGAAATTGAATCTATTTCATCAGCACTAAGGTTTTCTTTTTTTGCGATGCTTCTTACGAGCGGAGAAAGAAATTTCCCTGATGGAGTGTTCTTGTGGATGACGTCAGAATTGTCATGGGTTATTGAATCAACTTGAGCCGTGCTAATAGTCTCTTCTATAATCGTTTCTTCAGTGGTTTCAACCGATTTATCTTCGACGTTGATTGCGCCATTTGAGCTGCTTTCTCCTTCTATTTCGATAATCGCGATGGCTTGACCTACTTGAACTACATCTTCTTCATTGAAAAGGATCTTTTTTATAACACCGTCTTCAGGAGAAGGTATCTCAGAATCTACTTTGTCAGTAGCAATCTCAATCACCGCTTCTTCCGCCTCAACGCTTTCACCTTCTGATTTCAACCATTTTGTTATGGTAGCTTCTGCTACACTTTCGCCCATTTTAGGCATGATTAGTTCTATCTCAGCCATTGCTGTTTGTTTAATTTATCGAACTGCAAAATTACGAAAAATGCATCTCTGAACTTTAGCTTAAATCTTTCGCTAACTTAAATTTACTATGGCCTAAGCATTAGATATTACCTTAGAGTTTTGCCAATTGCATGAAGATTGTTCACAATGATTTCAAGGTCTTTCCAAAGAGTGTAATTGCGGACATACTCAAAATTTATTTGTTCCTCTGTCGACGTTTTTAAGTGATCTAATTTTGCCAAATCAATAGGTGCCAAAATTCCTTTTTTAAGATTTGGTGCCGCTTGTAAAACATTTTTGTTTCCTGTAATGGCCACCATAGAGCGATTGCCAACGACAACTTGGAGAAGATTTTTATAATAGTATGTTTTTGATGCATTGAACCATATAAGTATAGGACTTAATATCAAAAGGAGAATTGACATGAATAAATCTAGCAATCGTTTGTTTCTTTCGTTATTTTTTTTGTGAATGAGGTTCGTATTTAAAAGATAATACTCCCCTGAATGATCAATAGAATTGCTGCCGATTATGTACATGCTTTTTGGTGGGGCTATTTTAAAGTCAAGTTCTTTTTGCGCAAGGTCAGCCATGTGCTTTATGATTTCAGAGGAACTGAGATCTTTTGAACAAAAAACAACTTCATTGATTTTGTAGATCTCTATGATGTCTTTTAACTGATACAATTTTCCATTATAATCATAAGGTTGTATTTCTAACTCATCGTTAGCATCTATTTTCAATATGATCTCTGCTTCATTCACCGTTTTTTCGAAAAAGCTACTTATTCGTTCCAATTCTTCAGACTTTCCAACTAATACGATGCGTTGTTTATCATTATTACGAAAAGGTCTTAATGAAATAAGATGCAGTAACAGTCGAGAAGTTAGAATCCCCAAAAAGGCCCAAATACTTGTAAAAAGAACAATGGCACGTGAGAATCGGTAATCCTCATCAAGTAATGAGTAACCGATGAGCACAAGTAACACGCCGATAAACAAACCTTTGATAATGTTTCTGATTCTTGTAGGAATCAAATAGGCACCATTGAGCCATAAGGCGATTAAATATATTCCAGATACAATTGGTATTCCATAGGTTTCAACCTCCTCAGGATACCCACCTCCTCCAGGAAATTTCACTTCTTGCTCGTAATAATTCTTGAAGAGGTAAAATCCTGAGAACAAAATGAAAGCATCTACAATGGGCAGTATAAATGAGTTTACTGTGCGTGATAATATGGCTAAGAATGCACGTATGTAGATCGCAAAATTGATAAGTATTGAAAATAAGCGCGCATTTTTTTGACTAAAATGCTTTCGTGCAAAAATGACCATGGCTTTATAAAAGACCACTACATAATTTATACTGCTTTTTTTTGTACTCTCACCTTTATAATGGATAATTGAGGTATCTGCTAGGTAATAATTTCGATAACCAGCCTTTGTTATGCGATAGGAAAGATCAATGTCTTCTCCATACATGAAAAAATGCTCATCCAAATCGCCAATTTCATCAATTACACTTTTTCGAATCATCATAAATGCACCGCTCAGAATGTCTATTTGATGGTTTTCCTCTTGGTTTAGATATCCCAAATGATACCTCCCATAGGTTTTTGATTTTGGGAACAATGCTGAAAGTCCAAAAATTTTGTAAAAGGCAACAAGTGGGGTAGGCAATCCACGTTTAGATTCTGGAAGAAATATTCCTTTCCCGTCAAACATTTTTACACCAACACCTCCAGCATCTGGAGTATTTTTAAAGAATTGCAAACATTCTTCAAAAGTGCTTTCTTCGACAACCGTATCCGGGTTTAAAAGCAGAACAAAATCTCCTTTTGCAACTTTTATCGCCTGGTTGTTCGCTTTCGAGAATCCTACATTTGTTTGGTTCTCAATAAGCTTAACCTTTGGAAAGTGTTTTTTAATCATTTTGCAGGAGTCATCGACAGAATTGTTGTCAACAACAATTACTTCAATCGATTCAACCCCTCTACTCCTGTATACCGAGTTGAGGCAGTTTTCAAGAAAAAACTGCACATTGTAATTGACTATGATTACACTTAAATCCAATTTTTACTGCTAGTTTGCAAGGGTATTCTCATAAAGGACTCTGTTCTTCAAAGATCGACCAAGAGTTTGCTCATCCGTATATTCAAGTTCATCCCCGACAGCTACACCTCTTGCAATGGTGGTGATTTTAAGATTCAACTCTTTAAGCTTTTTAAAAATAAAATAATTGGTAGTGTCCCCTTCCATTGTAGTGCTCAATGCCATGATTATTTCACTTATTTCTTCGTTTTTGACCCTTTCAATCAATTCTTGAATTCGAATGTCGTCAGGTCCGATGCCTTCCATAGGTGATATAATGCCTCCTAGAACATGATAAACGCCTTTGTATTGCCCAGTATTTTCAATTGCCATGACATCACGAACATCTTCAACCACGCAAACAATTTCTTTGGTTCTACCCGGGTGAGCACAAATTGTGCAATAGTCAGTATCTGAGATATTGTAGCAAGTGTTGCAATATATCACCTGATCACGTAAATTGATGAAAGCGTTTCCAAACTGCTTTACCTTAGTTGGTTCCTGTTTTAGAATAAATAAAGCCAAACGCAAGGCTGTTCTTCTGCCAATGCCCGGTAACGAACTCAATTGCTCTATAGCTTCCTGAAGTAATTTCGATGGATATTCGTTCAAGTCGAAGTGATTAATTAAAACAAAACTAAGTATTAATGAGAGCTAATTGAGTTGTGCTTCCAATTGCAGGATTTCATGGTCAAAGTTCAAATCATTTTCATCTGAGAGGAGCTTTATTTTCGCAATCAAATCCTTAACAAAGTTTTGATGCATCAAAGTGTTTTTTTGGAAAGGTTTATGTTGAAGAGATTTGATTGCTTGAGCTATTTCACTGTTTAAGTTCTGTGTTTCTGCACTGAAGAAAACCCGACTAAAGTATTCCCATATATATTCGACGGCTAAATAGTTCGGATGGAGTAAATCCCTATCATAGAATCGATAATCCCTCAGATCATCCATTAGGATTTCATAGGCTGGGAAGTAATGTATGCCTTGGTTATTTTTAACACATTCATCAATTGCAAGATGAAGTATAGATTTACTTATTTGATTTTCTCTGAAACCGTCTTTTAAGTGGCGAACAGGGCTGACCGTAAATACAAACTGAAATTCTTTTTTATACGTTTTGTTTATATGACTTGTAAATCCTAATAGTGATTTTTTAATTTCATTTACTTCCAGCAACTGCCTTTCAAAAAATGCACTAGGCTGTTTGTGACAATTTGTAACGATCTTATTTGAGCTTATTAATCGATGGGTATAGGCAGTTCCAAGGCTGATGAAAAGAACCGTTGCTTTTTCTAAGTATTGGTTCTTTTTTTCAATAGCCTTACAAATGGCAGATTTAAAATCAGATAATTTTGTGTTGTTAAATTTTGAGTGAAACTCATACATAAAATAGACCTCATTGGACTTTTGTGCCATTTTCCAATCAATATCTTCATTGTCTAACTGAATGAGGTTGATTGTCGAAATGGGATTGTATCCTATACCGAGGGGGTTGATCAAACAATCAAATTTTTGTTTTAATAAGATATTGCCGATATATTCAGCAAAACAAGAACCAAAAAAACACATTGAATCATGATGATCAATTTTGAATGGTAATTTAATTGTTGGAATGTGGGTTTGTAGTTTCATAAATTATATTGCAAATTAACTACATTTAGCCTGCCAAAAAGCATCTTCAATTGACTCAGAAAGACAAAACCCCATCTTGGAAAACAAATATGCATGAAGTCATATTTGGGGCGCACACCCCTATGGGTAAACTCTTCGATATTGTTTTATTAATTGCAATTGTCCTTTCGGTGGTAGCGGTTTTGCTTGAAACTGTAGAAACGATTCAACAGCGACATAGGGATTTATTCACCATTGCGGAATGGGTATTTACAATATTGTTTACGATTGAGTACATCATGCGAATAATCTCTGTGGGCAAACCTTGGAAATACATTACAAGCCTTATGGGTATTGTTGACTTGCTTTCTACATTGCCCACTTACATTAGTTTAATTGTCGCAGGTCCTCAGTATTTACTTGTAATTCGAACAATACGATTGTTGCGAATTTTTAGAATACTAAAATTAAGCAGATATATATCTGAAGCAAATAGCATGAAAAGAGCGTTGCGTGCAAGTGCTGTAAAAATTATTGTTTTTATTGGTGGTGTAATGGTGTTGGTATTGATAATGGGTACAATTATGTACATTGTAGAAGGACCTGAGAGAGGTTTTAATAGTATACCTAGGAGCATGTATTGGACCATAGTTACCATTACTACGGTGGGCTATGGTGACATTGCTCCTTCTACCGCATTGGGTCAAGCCTTAGCTTCCATTATTATGTTGCTAGGTTATGGAATTATTGCTGTTCCAACTGGCATAGTCTCTGGTGAGCTTGTAAGGTCAAAAATGGATGAAGACCAGCATTCTAGAAAAGCTTGTTTGGACTGTTCTATGGAAGGACATGATGCAAATGCAGAATTCTGTAAGTTTTGTGGTTCTAAGATGCCTACTTAGAAGCAAGCATTTCTTCTACTTGAATTTGATCTAGTTTTGTCATTCTTTTTTGGAGCATTTGTTCAAATTCAAGTTTGTTTGAATCCAATACAGGTTCTGCCGATGGGAAATCCTCTCTCAGATGATCTACTTGTTTGCCGTATTTCCAAAAACGATAACACACATGTGGTCCCGTTGCCAAACCAGTACTTCCTACCAAACCAATAATGTCTCCTTGTTTTACAAATTGTCCAACATTTACCTTACGCTTACTCATGTGTAAATACTGAGTGCTGTATGCACTGTTGTGTTTGATTTTTACATAATTGCCATTTCCGCGAGTGTAGCTTGAATGAGTAACAACGCCATCGCCAGTGCTCATTATAGGTGTCCCTGTTGGTGCTGCATAATCTGTGCCTAAATGTGCTTTCCATCTCTTTTGAACAGGATGAAATCTACGCATGGTGTATCGTGAGCTCAATCTGCTGAATTTTAAGGGTGATTTTAAGAAAGCTTTTCGCAAGCTATTGGCAGTCTCGTCAAAATAGTCTTCTTTTTCATTCTGCAAAAAGTGAAAGCCGAGAAATGACTTGCCAAAATGATTGAATTCAACGGCCATTACTTTTCCAATGCCAATAGGGCTTCCTTCAATTTGCTTCTCTTCATAGATTACTTTGAACCAATCGCCTTTCTGAATTCTATAAAAATCAATTGACCATGCAAAAATATCTGCCAATCGCACTGCAAGATAGGGGCTGATGTCTGATGCTTGAAGTGTTTCGTACAGCGATGAATTTATTACACCACTAGCACTTTTTTCAATGATTTCGACTTCCTTTTGCCTTTTATAAATAGTCAAGCTATCATACAATTCATATACAATGTAGTTGACAGGATCGGGCTGGTAAATAAAGTATTTTGCTTTTTGAAGGCTGTCTTTTTCCAACAAGAGGGTGTAGGGTTTTCCTGCGGCTATTTTTCGAACATCAAAACTTTCTTTCGATTTTTTAGCAAGTAGATCAATTGTTGCATAATCAATATGATGTGTAAGTAAGATGTTGGCGAGAAATTCATTTTTCTTGATTTCTGATGCAACTACAATAAAGGAATCTAAAGGAAACCCAAAGATATTTTGAGGAGTCAATTCAGACGTATTCAGTGAGTCATACTCCAATTTTGGTGCCGGTGCTGAAGGGTTACTTCTGTGGCCTTTGATAATCAAGATCAATGATATCCCAAGGATAGCAGTAAGAATACCACTTAATAGCTTTAATTTATGTTTCAACCCTGCTCTTTTTGAAAAAATACATTTTCTTCTACCCAAGCTTTCCCCCAATTGTCCTTGTCATCTTTACTCCATAGTTCAGGGTAAAAAATGCGTTTCTGGAATCTTGGAGGCAGGTATTTTTGCCAATTTGTGCCACCAGTTGCTGCAATGTCTTGTGGGTCCATTTGCAAGTATCGCGCAGCCGATTTGTAATGCACAAGAGGCCAATTGATGTTGACATTGATGTCAATAAATTGAATTTCTCTAATCAGTTGTTCATCTTTTTGGTCCTCTTCACTCATTCCTTTATATACAGACCAAATATTCTTATTCACGCATTGTAAAGCGAGTGCCTTGAATTCATTGGAATATTTTTCTTCAAATTGTTTCAGAGTAAGGGTTTTTTCTCCGGTGGCCAATTCTGTAGCTCCTTTTTTCCAATAAATAAACTCATACATTTTTTCAATGTTCTCCTTACTAGGTTCGAGCTCATAGTATTCTTCTCGATGATCCTTATCAACAAGATTTCTGAACTCAGTAGAATGAATTTCTATTTTTCGATACTGTCCAGACTGGAAGCCACTTGCAGGAAGTAATGCCATTCGAAATTGCAAAAACTGTTCTTTTTCCATGCCAAGTCTCATAATGCCAAAAGAGGTAGTCAAAGCTTTGAAATAGTTATTTACCCTTCTCAATCGTGCGATAAAGTAATCTGTTGAAATGTTTTCTTTATTCCCAATTTGATTCAATTCATGGAGTGAAAGTTTAAAATACAGCTCTGTGATTTGATGATACATTATGAATATTTGTTCATCGGGAAAAGCAGTTTTCGGATTCTGAAGACTTAAGAGGGTGTCTAAATGAATGTAGTCCCAATAAGTGAGGTAATCGGCATGAATGAGTCCATCTAGGTAAGCGCCTAGATCTTGACCCATAGAGGCATACTTTTCTTTTAAAGTGACAACCTTTTGAAGTATTTCATCGGGCAACTGGGCTTCGTTGATTTTTGCCATTGGTTTAATTTTTATAAATATAGTTTATGCTTTTTTGAAGAAAAATGAGAATAATCAAAGTTATTTACAGTACAACATTAACAATTCGCCCTGGCACTACGATAACTTTCTTTGGGGGATTGCCATCCAGCCATTTCTTCGCATCTGCACTATTGAGGACGGCCTTCTCTATTGCGCTCTTGTTCATGTTATTAGGTAATTTCATAATAAACCGCACTTTACCATTAAAAGACACCGGATACTTGTGCGCATCCTCCACCAAATATTTTTCTTCATAAATAGGGTAGGGGGCATCATAAATACTTACAGAATGACCCAGAATAGACCAGAGTTCTTCTGCAATATGCGGGGCAAAAGGCGAAATTAGAATGCAAAGTTGTTCAAGTACTGATCGTTTATTGCATTTCAGTTCGGTCAATCCATTGACGCAAATCATAAAGGCGCTTACGGCTGTATTGAATGAAATACGTTCAATGTCTTCGCATACTTTCTTGATGCATTGATGCAGTATTTTCAACTCTTTTTTACTTGCTTGTGCATCAACGACATCAATTGTGTTCTCCTTGTTGTGGAACAAACGCCAAAACTTTCTCAAAAATCTATGAACGCCCTCTATACTATCCGTATCCCATGGCTTAGACTGCTCCAATGGGCCTAAAAACATTTCAAATAGTCTCAGGGTATCCGCACCGTATTGAGCAACAATGTCGTCTGGATTTACCACATTGCCATAACGCTTGCTCATTTTTTGACCATCTGAAGCTAAGATCATGCCTTGATTAATGAGTCGCTTAAAGGGTTCGTCAACGTGCACAAAGCCTCTATCTTTTAAAAATTTTGTCCAAAAACGTGCATACAATAAATGACCAGTAGCATGCTCTGCGCCCCCAAAGTATAGATCGACATTTTGCCAATATTTGAGGCTATTTTCGTTGGCCAATCCATTTTCTCTTTCTTGGTCCATGTATCTAAAAAAGTACCAAGAAGAACCTGCCCATCCTGGCATCGTTGAGGTTTCGATGGGATGCCCTTTGTAGCTCCAGTTTTTTGCTCTTCCCAAAGGGGGTTCACCGTCTTCTGTTGGCAAATATTTGTCCACATCTGGCAATGTCAGGGGCAAGGCTTCTTGCGGCAAAGTTTTGGCCACCTCATTTTTATAATACACAGGAATGGGCTCACCCCAATACCGTTGTCGGCTAAAAACGGCATCTCGCAATCTAAAATTAACCTTTCCCTTGCCAATGCCTTTTCTCTCTATAGCCTCAATTGCAGCTGATATGCCTTCTTGGATAGTCAATCCGTTTAAAAAATCTGAATTAATGAGTGTGCCTTCTTTGCGGTCATCAGCACCCTCTGTAACATTTTGACCTTCAATAACAGCTGGGATGGGTAGATGAAAGTGCCGTGCAAAATCCCAATCTCGTTGATCCCCAGAGGGAACTGCCATTACGGCTCCTGTTCCATATCCAGCAAGCACATAATCGCCAATCCAGACAGGCATCACATCACCACTAAAAGGGTGGATGACATAGGAGCCAGTAAATACACCGCTTACCTTTTTTACTTCTGTCATGCGTTCACGCTCAGAGCGTGAAGCTGCATATTTTACATAGTCAGCTACTTCTTCTTTTTGATCTTCGGTTGTTAGTATCTCCACCAATTCATGTTCGGGTGCTAATACCATAAAGGAAACACCAAAAATGGTGTCTGGACGTGTTGTAAAAACTTCTATTTTATCAGTGCTGTTGGCCATCTTAAAGCGGATACTAGCCCCTTCAGACTTGCCAATCCAATTGCGTTGAATTTCTTTTAAAGCATCAGACCATTCAATGGTTTCAAGGCCTGCCAATAATCGATCGGCATAGGCTGATATGCGCATGCTCCATTGTCGCATTTTTTTTCGTTCAACTGGATGACCCCCGCGTTCAGAAACGCCTTCTTTGATTTCATCATTGGCTAAAACTGTTCCTAAAGCGGGACACCAATTCACAAAGGAATCTGCAAGATATGTCAAACGGTAATCCATCAAGATGTCAGACTGCTCCTTTTCACTCATTTCATTCCATTCATGTGCATTAAATTCAGCAGTAGAATCTGAATGTGCATGTAGTTCGGAACTTCCTTTTGCTTCAAAGTGGCGAATCAAGTCTTGAATGCCTTCTGCTTGATTTGTAGAGGTGTTGTACCAGGAGTTGAACAGCTGAATGAAAATCCATTGTGTCCATTTGTAATAGGAAGGATCTGATGTTCGTACTTCTCTTTGCCAATCAAATGAGAATCCAATTTGATCCAATTGCCTTCTATAAGTCGCAATGTTTGTTTCTGTGGTGATTTTTGGATGTTGCCCTGTTTGTATGGCATATTGTTCAGCCGGCAATCCAAAGGAATCGTAACCCATTGGGTGCAAAACATTGAAACCCTTGTGGCGTTTATATCGTGAATAAATGTCTGAAGCAATGTAACCCAAAGGGTGACCTACATGCAATCCCGCACCTGATGGATAGGGGAACATGTCTAAGATATAATACTTAGGCTGATCACTTTGGTCTTCAGCGGCAAAGGTGTGTTGATCTTGCCAATATTTCTGCCACTTTTTTTCTATGGCATTAAAGGGGTAATCCATTCGTATTGATTAATTCTAGGAGGATGTAAAATTATTAATTAATGCCTCCCTAATTAAAAGGTAATAGAATAATCAGCATTGGTTTTTTCTACAATTTTCCAAAACTCTTCCTTCCCAACTTTTGTGGTTGAAGATGTCAGAATAGAGGGAGGTAATTCTTCCCAATAGTTTAACATCTCTTTTCTATAAGTAGCAATGTTCTTTTGAAGTTCAGAGCTACTGAGCTTGTCGATTTTGGTGAAAATCATTACAAAAGGCATTCGATTCATGCCCATCCACTCCATAAACTCCAAGTCTACTTTTTGTGGGTTGATTCTGCTGTCGATCAAAATGAAAGTATAGAGCAAGTTGGTTCTTTTCTTCAAGTATAAATGGGTGAATTGCTCCCATTTTTTTCGTTCTTTCTTTGAAACTTTCGCAAAACCATAGCCTGGCAAGTCCACAAAATAGGTCGATTCATTGATTAAGAAATGATTGATCAATTGTGTTTTGCCGGGTGTTGATGAGGTTTTGGCCAAGCTTTTTCGTTCGCACAACATGTTGATCAAAGAAGACTTGCCTACATTCGATCTGCCAATAAATGCATACTCTGGCATGTTCGGTGGTGGACATTTTAAGATGTCTGTATTGCTGATTAAGAATTCAGCAGTCTTGATCTTCATTTGATGAGCTATGATTGAATTTTTCTAGACAGCCAATCGTCTAATATTCTATTGAACTCACCAGGGTGTTCCATCATGGCTGCATGGCCACATTTGTTAATCCAATGCAATTCTGAATCTGGAAGATGTTTGTTGAACTCTTCAGCGACATGAGCTGGAGTAATGTTATCATTTTTTCCCCAAATCAAGCAAGCTGGTAAGGTGAATTTTTCTAATTCCTCAGACATATTGTGGCGTATGGCAGACTTCGCCATTGCTAGGATGCGAATCAATTTGTTGCGGTCATTTACAATGGCATAGACTTCATCAACCAGCTCATCAGTTGCAACAGAAGGATCGTAAAAAGTGACGGCAATCTTTTCACGCAAATACTCCTTATCCTCTCTTCGTGGGAATGATCCACCAAAGGCATTTTCATAGAGGCCAGAACTGCCAGTTAGTACCATCGAATGAATCTTTTTAGGAATGTCCAATGCACAGACAAGTGCTACATGCCCGCCCAAAGAATTGCCCAATAAAGTTATGTTATTCAACTCTTTGTATTTGACAAAGTCCTTGATGTATTTCGCCATTCCTCCAACCGATGTTTTTAATAACGGATTGGTGTACAGTGGCATTATAGGAACAATGACTCTATAGTTTTTTGAAAAAGCATCGATAACGTCTGCAAAATTGCTCAGAGCTCCAAACAGTCCATGCAGTACCAATAACACATGCCCGTCTCCTTTTTCGAGATATTCGAATTTTCCCTCCTTTTTGATGTAATCATTATGATTCATGGTCCCCAAATGTAATTATTTCAATCTCCAAATTGAGGTCTTTTTCTAAAATCAGTCAACAAGAGTTTCCACAGATAATTGCTGATTTTTTTTGCTTGCAAGTCTTACAAAAAATTGCGCTGTATGAAATCTTCAATTCACCTCTAAAGTAGAGGCTCATTAATCGCTATTTCAATGTGATATGTTTCATTTTAAGGAGCAAAAGTGTAAGTTATCAACAAAGTGGTAAAAAGTGGTAAAAAGTGGTAAAATATTGATACTTTTACTCCTTTAATCGCCGAAAACCCACGTCTAATAAGGATTATGTCAAGTTTTATTGGAGAGTTTGATTGCAAATTGGATCCCAAAGGCCGCCTTATGGTGCCTGCAGGTTTGCGCAAGCAATTGGATCCTGAGGCTAAGGAGACTTTTGTGATCAATCGGGGGTTTGAGCGCTGTTTGGTCTTGTATCCAAAAAATGATTGGGACCGGATCAGTGAAGAGATCAATCAGCTCAATCAGTACGTCAGAAAAAACAGAGAATTCATTCGCTATTTCTATCGCGGCGCTACTGAGTTAGTCCTAGATGGTACAGGTCGAATATTGCTGCCAAGAGGCTTGAAAGGCTATGCGTCAATTGAAAAAACGGTGGTCTTATTCGCTTATTCAGATCGAATTGAGGTTTGGGATAAAGAGACTTATGAGGGTCTGTTGACAGATGAGCCAGAAGATTTTGCACGCTTGGCAGAAGAGGTGATGGGCGATGCCTCAAAGTCAAATCAAAATTTTGACGACAATGAATAAATACCACACTCCTGCCATGTTAAAAGAAACCTTGGAAGGTTTGTTGGTGAAAAATGAGGGAGTGTTTGTGGACGTAACTTATGGTGGCGGAGGACACACAGCCGCAATACTTGACCGACTTTCTGAAAATTCTAAAGTCCTAGCCTTTGATCAAGATCCTGATGCAGAGAGAAATTTGATTGATGATGAGCGATTGTTGTTCGTGAATCAGAATTACAAATACCTCAAGCAATTTCTAAAGCTCTACAAATTAATTCCAGTAGATGGAATACTGGCAGACCTTGGAGTTTCTTTTCATCAGTTTGATCAAGCTGAAAGGGGGTTTTCATTTCGATTTGAAGGTCCACTTGACATGCGTATGGACAAGAAAAGGAGTTTAACAGCCGCAAGAGTATTGAATGAATATGATTTGGCTGATTTGACCCAGGTGTTACGCAATTATGGTGAATTAAAAAATGCTTCAAAAGTAGCACATGCTATTGTGAGTTACAGAGAGGAGCGACCTTTAAAGACGATTGCTCATTTGAAAGCTGCAGTGAGAAATTTTTCTCCACAGCACAAGCAGCATAAATTTTTCGCTCAGGTATTTCAAGCCATTAGAATTGAGGTCAATGAAGAGATGAAGGTGCTTGAATTGTTTCTAGAACAAGCGGCAGAAGTGCTTAAGCCTGGAGGTAGAATTGCCATAATTACCTACCATTCTCTAGAAGACCGCTTGGTTAAAAACTTCATACGGTCCGGAAACACTAAAGGTGAAGTAGAAAAAGATTTCTATGGAAATCTGATACGCCCACTCGAGCCATTGAATAGAAAGCCTATTCAGCCCAAACAAGAAGAAATTGAGGCAAATAACAGAGCAAGAAGTGCCAAGTTGCGCCTTGCAGAAAAATCTATGCCCAATGAACAGTAAAAAGGAGCAGGAGCAAAAAGAGGAAAGGGCGTCAGGCTTTAAGAGCTTGGTTACTGGAAGTTTCTTATCGAAAGACAAGGTTGTTCAATCCCTGCCATTCGTATTCTTTTTGACTTTTCTAGGCATCTGCTACATCGCCAATGGATATCAAGCTGAGAAAATCATACGGCGATTGTACAAGACCAATAACACCATTAAAGAGCTGAGGTCAGAATACATAACGACCAAATCAGAGTTGATGGTGATTAGTAAGCAATCGCAAGTGGCTAAATCAGCAGAGTCTATTGGATTGAGAGAGTTGACATCCCCTCCAAAGAAAATTGTCATTGATGCCGATGATAATAAAGCCATAAGCAATGACTGAGTGGAAGAAAGACATGGCATGGCGCATTTATTTGGTTTATTTCATGGTCTGCCTTTTTGCAGTGGCCATTGTAGTAAAAGCTTTATACATACAATTAATTGAAGGGGCAGATTTAAAGCAACGTGTTCGCAGTCTTACACTCGTTGAAAAGAATATAGAAGCAGTAAGAGGAAATATATATGCCACAGATGGTAGCCTATTGGCGACCTCTATTCCAATTTATGAGGTGCGATTTGATCCTAATGCTGATGCTGTTACTGATGATGTATTTGAAGAGAACATAGATTCATTGGCTTGGAATCTAAGTGAGCTTTTTAAAGACAAGTCATTTGCTACCTATAGAAGTCAGTTAATCAATGCACGACAAAAGGGTGAGCGCTATCATTTGATCAGGCGAAAAGTAAAATACACGGAGTTAAAAGAGCTTAAGCGATTCCCAATTTTCAGACGCGGGAAATACAAAGGAGGGTTCATTTTTATCCAGCAAAACAAGAGAGAGCGACCCTTTAGAATTCTTGCTGCAAGAACCATCGGTTATCAGAGAGAGGGAATTATGCCTGTAGGGCTTGAAGGTGCTTATCATGAAGTTTTAAAGGGAGTTGACGGAAGAAGGTTGATGCAGAAGATTGCAGGTGGAGTCTGGATGCCTGTGGGGGATGAAAATGAAATTGAGCCTGAAGATGGGAAAGACATTTATACCACCATTGATGTGAATATCCAGGATGTAGCAGAAAGTGCCTTGCTGAAACAGTTGCAAAAACAGGAGGCTGATCACGGAACGGTGATCTTAATGGAGGTTAAAACTGGTGCGATTAAAGCCATTGCAAACCTAAAGCGAAATGACAATGGTTCTTATTATGAAGGTTACAATTACGCAATTGGAGAAAGTACGGAGCCAGGTTCAACCTTCAAGTTGCCTGCCTTAATTGCGGCCATCGAAGACGGTTATGTCGACATGGGAGACATCATTGATTGTGGGGATGGATCAAGGAATTTCTATGACCAAACCATGTACGACTCAAATCACGACCAAGGAGGATGGGGTAAAATTACTGTGAAACGGATCCTTGAAGTCTCTTCAAACATAGGAATGGCTGAGATTATTTTGAAATCTTACAGAGAAAAACCTCAAGCATTTATCGATCATCTTGAACGTATGAACTTGAGAAAACAAACCGAAATAGAAATATTGGGTGAAGGCAAGCCTTACATTAAAAATACCAATGATGATTCTTGGTCGGGAATATCATTGCCTTGGATGGCACATGGTTATGAGTTGCAATTGACGCCACTTCAAATATTGAATTTTTACAATGCTGTTGCAAATGACGGGGTAATGGTGAAACCAAAATTTGTAGAGAAAATCACCAAAGGAAGAAGTGTAGTAAAGGAGGTAGAAACGGAAATCTTAAATCCAATAATTTGCTCAAAAGAAACCATTCAAAAAGTAAAGAAGGCATTGGAAGGCGTTGTTGAAAATGGCACCGCTTCTAATTTGAGAAATGCTGATTACAAGATTGCAGGCAAGACAGGAACTGCACAAATTGCAAATAAGAATTACGGATATAGTTACCAATCAAAAACCAGTTATCAAGCATCTTTTGTCGGCTACTTTCCAGCTGATAAGCCTCAGTATTCATGCATCGTGGTCGTGAATGCGCCTAGCCGTCATGTTTATTATGGAAATCTTGTTGCAGGCCCAATATTCAAGGAAGTTGCCGACAAGGTATATGCTAATCGCCTAGAGATGCATGCGCCTTTGGATGTTCAGAAACATTATGCACAATCGGCGCTACCCTATTCTAAACATGGATCAAAATCAACAGCCGAAACAGTATTCAATCACTTGGGAATAAAGATTCAGAACGAAGCTTTTCAAGCAGAGTGGGTTGTCACTTCTACACAAGACAGTTTAGTGAGAATTGCTCCACGACTTATTCGAGACAACCTTGTGCCCAATGTTGTAGGAATGGGCTTAAGAGATGCAATATTTCTGTTGGAGAATCAAGGTCTGGATGTTAAGGTGAAAGGCCACGGCATGGTAAGGCAACAGTCTTTGCAGGCAGGCGCAAGAATTCAAAATGGTCAAATCATTGAAATAACATTGTCATGAGCAAGAGCTTGAAAGACATATTGTTGGGAGTTGAAATAAAAGTGGTTGAAGGACCAATTGATCATGCGATATCTGCCATCACTTTTGACAGCAGGAAGTGTTCAGAGGGGGTTTTGTATGTAGCTCAAAAAGGGACTCAGGTCGATGGCCATGACTTTATTGAGGCTGCCATTAAGAAGGGTGCTAAGGCCATTGTGTGTGAGGATTTGCCACAAGATAGGGTTGGCGGAATTTGCTACATTCAAGTAACTGAAGCTCCTGTTACCTTGGGTTTAATGGCGGCCAATTTCTATGATCATCCATCCAAAAAAATAGGATTAGTGGGTGTTACTGGTACCAATGGCAAAACGACCACTGTTACCTTATTGCACGATTTATTTATCCAATTGGGAATAAATGTGGGATTAATCTCAACGGTGGTGAACAAGATCGGCGAAGAAGAGGTTGTTTCTACGCATACTACCCCTGATGCGATTCAATTGAATGAATTGTTGGTAAAGATGCACCAATCAGGCTGCACACATGTGTTTATGGAAGTGAGCTCACATGCTGTGGTGCAGCATCGGATAGCTGGTTTAAGCTTTCGAGGAGGAGTATTTACCAATATTTCTCATGATCACCTTGATTTTCACAAAACATTCAAATCTTATATTCTCGCTAAACAGGGCTTTTTTAACCTTTTGCCAAAAGATGTATTTGCGCTCTCGAACAAAGACGATAAAAATGGTGCAATAATGCTCCAGAACAGTCAGGCTAAAAAATATTTCTATGCAATAAAGACCCTCGCTGACTATAAAACAAAGGTAATTGAAAGTGATTTTGAAGGCTTAAGCTTACAAATTGATGGCGTTGACTTTTGGACACCACTCATAGGTCAATTCAATGCTTACAACATCACCGCAGTATATGCTACAGCAGTATTACTTGGTCAAGATAAATTAGATGTCCTTACAGCTTTAAGTAGCATTAAGGGAGTAAGTGGGCGTTTTCAGCACATGAAAATCAATGGAATAAGTGGCATTGTTGATTATGCCCATACGCCTGATGCACTGGAGAATGTATTAAGAACCATCAAGAACATCAGAACTGGAAATGAGCAAGTCATTACTGTAGTTGGCTGTGGTGGAGATCGTGACCGCAGCAAGCGTCCTTTGATGGCTGCCATTGCTTGCAAACTCAGTGATCGAATTCTTCTGACTTCAGACAATCCGCGAATGGAATTGCCAGAATTCATTATTGATGAAATGAAAGTGGGTATAGAGGTAAACGACAGTAAGAAGGTGCTTTCTATTGTCGATCGAAGAGAAGCTATCCGAACAGCGGCAAGTCTAGCACAAAACAATGACATTCTGTTAGTTGCGGGGAAAGGGCATGAGACCTACCAAGAAATAAACGGGGAACGAAGTCATTTTGATGACATGGAGGAATTAACCAAAGCACTCAAAGAAAAATAAGTCAATATGCTGTATTATTTATTTGATTACCTCAATGAATTGGATATTCCAGGAGCAGGAGTGTTCGACTATATTACTTTTCGAACTGCGGCCTCTGTCATTGTTTCTCTCTTGATTTCTTTAGTTTTTGGGAAACGGATTATAAATCTTTTGCACCGCAAGCAAGTGGGTGAAACGGTTAGGGATTTGGGATTGGATGGTCAAAAAAGTAAGCAAGGGACTCCCACTATGGGAGGGCTCATCATTTTAGCCTCTATTCTTATACCCACTTTGCTTTTTGCAAAGCTGCACAACATCTACATTATCCTTATGCTCATTTCTACGGTATTGCTTGGGACAATTGGATTTATAGACGATTATATCAAAGTTTTTAAGAAGAACAAAAAAGGACTAGCTGGAAAATTTAAAGTAATTGGCCAAGTCTTTGTTGGATTGTTTGTGGGTTATGTGCTTTATTTCCATGAAGATGTGTTTATCGAGAAGAAAAAGTACCTCACGGAAAATCAATCACTCATTGGAGCACAGGAGAACAAAGACTATGTGTGGGAGGCAAGTAAATCCACTAAAACCACCATCCCATTTCTTAAGAACAATGAATTTGATTACGGCTCATTAATCGATTGGTGTTGTGAAAATGCCATGGATTGGGCTTGGTTAATTTTTATTCCTATAGTCATCATCATTGTCACAGCAGTCTCAAATGGTGCAAACATGACCGATGGTTTGGACGGTCTGGCAACGGGAACCTCTGCCATTATAGGGGTGGCCTTGGCCATTTTTGCCTACGTCTCAGGCAATACGATTTTCTCAGATTACCTCAACATCATGTACATCCCTAATTCTGGAGAATTGGTGGTCTTTATTGGAGCCTTCATTGGTGCTTGCATAGGCTTTTTGTGGTACAACTCCTACCCTGCTCAAGTATTCATGGGTGATACAGGTAGTTTAGCCTTGGGCGGAATTATTGCAGTTTTTGCATTGGCCGTGAGAAAGGAATTGCTTATCCCAGTTTTCTGTGGTGTTTTTCTTATCGAAAATGTTTCTGTGATGCTTCAGGTGGGCTATTTTAAATACACCAAGAAAAAATTTGGTGAGGGCAAACGTATTTTCTTAATGGCGCCAGTGCATCACCACTACCAAAAGAAAGGATACCACGAGGCTAAGATTGTTGCGCGCTTTTGGATCACTGGAGTCATTCTGGCGGTACTCTCCATTGTAACCCTAAAGCTTAGATAATCGGTGAATCAAACAGCTCAAATAAAGAACAATAAGGTGGCCATTCTCGGAGGTGGAGAAAGTGGTGTGGGTGCTGCCATGCTTGCAAAAAAGCAGGGGCTTGAACCTTTTGTATCTGATTTTGGACTGATCAAAAAAAACTATAAAGAGGTACTGAATGGAATAAATGTCAATTGGGAAGAGGAAGGCCATGATGCTGATCGATTGGTCTGTTGTGCTGAGGTCATCAAAAGTCCGGGGATACCCAATGAGGCACCCATTGTAAAACTGCTGGAAAAAGAGGGATTGCCCATTATCTCGGAGATTGAATTCGCATACCGCTTTTGCTCAGCGATGATTATTGCCATAACCGGAAGCAATGGCAAAACCACCACTGCCAATCTACTCTATCATTTACTCAAGAATGCTGGCTTGAATGTGGGTTTAGCTGGCAATGTCGGTAAGAGCTTTGCAGCAAGTTTAGTCGAGAACGATTTCGAATACTATGTCTTGGAAGTCAGTAGTTTTCAATTGGACAATATCGATCAATTTAGAGCAGAGATAGCCATTTTACTCAATATCTCGGAAGATCATTTAGACAGATACGACCACAAGTTAGAGAGGTATGCGAATGCTAAAATTCGCATTGCCGAAAACAGTAAAGCGGAGGACTTTTTCATTTACTGTAAAGACAATGAAGTTCTTCTATCTGCTTTGAAAGGAAAACCTGTCAAAGCACATCATATACCTTTTTCCATTCAAAAACAACTCCCTGAGGGAGCCTATATAAATCAAGATCAATTAATCATACAAATTCAAAACAACCAATTTACTATGTCAATACACGAACTAGCCCTACAAGGCAAACACAATTTGTACAATTCTATGGCTTCTGGCATCGCTGGAAGAATTTTAGATTTAAGAAAAGAAATAATCAGGGAGAGCCTTTCTGATTTTCAAAACATAGAACACCGATTGGAGCATGTGGCCACCATCCACGGCATTGATTTTATCAATGATTCGAAAGCCACCAATGTCAACTCTACATGGTATGCTCTTGAAAGCATCACAAAGCCAACGGTTTGGATCGTTGGTGGAGTAGATAAAGGAAATGATTACAGTGAGCTAAATGATCTCATTCAAGACAAAGTCAAAGCTATCATCTGCTTGGGAAAAGACAACAAGAAGATAATTAAATCATTTAAAGACAGCATCCAAGTCATAGAAGAAGCTAGTTCTGCTGATGAGGCTGTAAAAATTGCATATGAAATTGCGCAGAAAGGAGACGCAGTATTGCTTTCGCCCGCTTGTGCTAGTTTTGATCTTTTTGAAAATTACGAGGACAGAGGACATCAATTTAAACGTGCAGTGAGAGCACTCTAATGCAACAAGTTTTCAAATACATTAAAGGAGATCGGGTCATCTGGGCGGTGGTGCTCTTGCTGGCAATATTTTCTGTATTGGTTGTTTACAGTTCTATTGTCACCCTAGCGTATAAATACCGTGGAGGGAACACTGAATTTTACCTTTTTAAGCACACCATCATCATCTTGATCGGTTTTGCTTTAATGTATTGGACTCATAAGCTCAATTACAAATACTTCTCTCGTATATCACAAGTGGCGCTATGGCTCGCTATACCCTTGTTATTGTTTACTTTGCTTACAGGGGCAAACATCAATAATGCAAGTCGTTGGCTAGTGATCCCCTTCATCAATCAAACCTTTCAGACATCAGACTTGGCCAAGTTGGCCTTGATCATGTATTTGGCGAGAATGTTGTCCAAGAAGCAAGACAACATCAAGGACTTCAATCAAGCATTTTTACCCATCATGATTCCCGTTCTATTAGTTTGCGGGCTAATTCTTCCCGCCAACTTTTCAACAGCAGCGATGCTTTTCGTTACCTCTATTGTGGTCATGTTTGTAGGTCGGATCAATTTAGCTTACATCATTTCTTTGGTTTCTATTGGTGCAGTATGCTTAACGTTATTCATTGCAGTGGTCATGAATGTAAACATGAATAATAGGGTAGGCACCTGGAAAACGAGAATAGAAAGTTTTGTAGAGGGAGATGCTAAATCGAACTATCAAGTTGAGCAATCTAAAATTGCCATTGCCACTGGTGGAATTGTGGGCAAAGGCCCTGGAAGAAGCACCCAAAGGAACTTTTTGCCGCAATCTTCCTCTGATTTCATCTTTGCAACTATTGTTGAAGAATATGGCATCGCTGGAGGGGCCTTCACTGTATTGCTCTATCTGATTTTGCTTTACAGAGGAATTATCATTGCCAAAAGAGCCCCTCGCACCTATGGTGCTCTCTTGGCAATTGGTTTAAGTTTTAGTTTGGTCTTTCAGGCCATGATCAATATGGCGGTGGCCGTAAATCTTTTCCCAGTAACTGGTCAGCCTTTACCTATGGTAAGTATGGGTGGTACTTCCATTTGGTTTACCTGTCTTGCCATAGGGATTATTTTAAGTGTGAGCAGAGGTGCTGAAGAGAATGCAACTAAAAATCATCCAGCTTATGGATAAGTTAAAAGTAATTATAAGTGGAGGTGGTACCGGCGGACATATTTTTCCAGCCATAGCCATTGCGAATGCAATCAAAGCTATGCGACCTGATACAGAGTTTCTTTTTGTTGGAGCATTGGGAAGAATGGAGATGGCCAAAGTGCCAGAAGCAGGTTTTGAGATTGTTGGATTGCCCATAATGGGATTGCAAAGAAGGCTTACCCTTAAAAATTTAAAGTTTCCCATCATGCTTTTGAAAAGTGCTTCAAAAGCAAAAAAAATTATCAAAGACTTTAAGCCCGACATTGCCATAGGTGTTGGAGGATATGCAAGTGGCCCACTGCTGAGGGCAGCTGCCAAAGCTGGAGTGCCTACTGTCTTGCAAGAACAAAACTCTTATGCTGGTTTGACCAACAAAATTCTTGGAAAAAAAGCAGTTAAAATATGTGTTGCCTATGAAGGCATGGAAAAATTTTTTCCCAAAGAAAAAATTGTGTTGACAGGGAATCCAGTAAGAAAAGAGGTGGTCAAACTGCAGGGAAAAAGAGAGAGGGCAGCAGAGTTTTTTGGCTTAGATAAAACCAAAAAGACTTTGCTTGTCGTAGGTGGTAGCTTAGGCGCATGGTCGATCAATGAAGGCGTCGAGAATGCACTCAAGGAATGGGAAAGTCAAGGATTCCAATTGTTATGGCAAACTGGGAAACTATTTCATCAAAGGGCATTGAAATCTACAGAAAATCATTCTGATTGGGTCAAAGTAGAGGAGTTTATCAGCAGAATGGATTTGGCCTATTCTTTAGCTAACCTCATTGTTTCTCGAGCCGGAGCCATTGCAGTTTCAGAAATCTGTTTGATCAATAAGCCAAGCATTTTTGTGCCCTTACCAACGGCCGCAGAAGACCATCAAACAAAGAATGCGAAGGTGCTGACGAACATACATGCAGCGAAAATGGTCCCTGATCAAGATGTAAAAATAGATTTGGGTAAAACAGTAATTGAACTGATCCAAGACGAAGACCAAATGCAAAGATTCAGCGAAAACATTAAACCCTTGGCGCATGCAGATGCTGCAGAGCTGATCGCGAATGAAGTATTAAAGTTAGTGAGCTGATGTTGAAAGGTAAAGAGTACATTTATTTTGTTGGGATCGGGGGGATAGGCATGAGTGCTTTGGCGCGTTATTTTCATATAAGCGGCTATAAAGTAGGGGGCTATGATCGGAGCATTACACCCTTGACTAAGCGCCTGCAAAAGGAAGGAGTTGCTGTTACTAATTTTGAAGATGCCGATGCCATTCCATTTGAATTTAGAAATTCCGATGTGACTCTTGTTGTTTACACTCCAGCAGTTCCTTCAGAAAACGATATACTCCATTACTTTGAGGAAAGTGCTTTTGACTGCATTAAACGTGCTGAAGTTTTGGGCGAGCTGAGCAAACAAATGCCCACAATTGCAGTAGCAGGCACACATGGCAAGACTACCATTTCTACTATGCTTGCTCATTTATTGCACAATGCCAACATCAAATGCAATGCCTTTTTGGGAGGCATTTCACGAAATTTGGGCACCAACCTTTTGTTGCAAGCTGGTGCTCAATGGATGATCACAGAAGCAGATGAATATGATCGCTCATTTTTACAGCTTCAGCCACAAATGGCCATAGTAAGTTCCATGGATTTAGACCATATGGACATTTATGCCAACAAGGAAGATATGTATGGTGCATATCAAAAGTTCGTCAATCAAATTGACAAAGAGGGGTTTATTGCCATAAAGAAGGAAGCAGCATTGGAATTAGAGCTTAACATCCATAACAATACCTACGCATTGGATGCCCAAAGTGGAGCAGACGTCTATGCCAAAAACATAGATGTTAACGATGGTCAATTTACATTTGATTATGTTGCCAAGGATCATCAGATAGAGCAGCTGTATTGTGGTTTACCAGGCTTGCACAACATTGAAAATGCATTGGCGGCAATTGCCCTGGTGCGTAAATTGGGACTGACAGATGACCAAATTAGAGAAGGATTAAGCAGTTTTGAGGGAGTGCAAAGGCGGTTTGATGTGCACATTCAAAAGGAGAACATTGTTTACATTGATGATTATGCGCACCATCCATCTGAGATAAATGCACTGCATGCATCTGTGGTACAAATGTTTCCAGACCGAAAAATAACGGCCATTTTTCAGCCACATTTATACAGCAGGACACAGGATTTTGCCGATGAGTTTGCCACGGCTCTAGAAGCCTTTGACGAACTTATATTGTTGGAGATATATCCTGCACGGGAAATGCCCATTGAAGGAGTAGATGCCCTCTGGTTATCGAAAAAAATTAATAAAGAGGGGGTGCACGTCTGTGAAAAGCATCACATTTCAAAATTGCTAAAAAGCAAAGAGCTTGACCTTTTGGTCACTATGGGTGCAGGAGACATTGACACTTTAATTCATCCGATTCGTGAATATTTAGAAGCCAACTATTGAAAAATATCATACACATAGCGTCCATATCCATTCCTGCCATTGGCTTGATGATCATTTTGGGTTTTGTTGAGCAGGCCCAAGGCAATTTGGTCTGTACTTCCATCGATATTGACATTGACCGCTCAAACGGCAATTATTTTGTGGAAGAAGAAGACATTTTTGCTATGGTGTACCATGAAATGGATACTTTAATTGGCCGTCCAATTGCCGCTATCAATGCTGAGGGAATGGAACACAAAATCAACAACCATTCTTCGGTTTACAATGCAGAGGTGTTCAAAACTCTCGATGGAACTCTGCGAATAGAAGTGCAGCAACGTACTCCGGTAGTGCGCCTATTTGCAAAAAATGGAGACACCTATTACATTGACAGCATAGGCAACATCATGCCAGCTTCCAAAAGATATACCGCAAGAGTATTAGTGGCCAATGGGTACATCTATGATTCATTTGTTGGAGTAAATGCCCACAATGTAAAAACATTGAACGATAGCTTAGCTCAAAGATTTATTGTCGATGATGTATTCAAAGTCGTACAATACATCCGTCAAAACCCATTTTGGGATGCTCAGATTGAACAGTTGTATGTTAATAAAGAGTTGGAGTTTGAATTGATACCAAGGGTTGGAAATCATAGAATTGTATTTGGTGATGCATCTTCAATAGCACAGAAGTTTAACAAGCTTAAAATCTTCTATAAAAAAGGCTTAAGCAAGACTGGCTGGAATGAATACAGCACCATCAATTTAAAATTTGCTAATCAAGTGGTTTGCACCAAAAGATAAAAACATGAACAATCCCGCAGAATCAGACATCGTTGTAGGCTTAGACATTGGTACTACTAAAATAGTCGCCATGGTTGGTCGCAAGAACGAACACGGAAAATTGGAGATACTTGGCATGGGCCGTTCTGACTCCTTGGGTGTGACTAGAGGTGTGGTGGCCAACATTGAAAAAACCGTACAGTCCATAAAATTGGCAGTGCAAGAAGCTGAAAATAAATCTGGAGTTGACGTTAAAGTAGTAAATGTTGGTATAGCAGGGCAACACATAAAAAGTCTTCAGCACAGAGGTATCAGGGTAAGAAATAGCTTGGAAGATGAAATTTCTCAAGAAGACATTGATCTTTTGATCAACGACATGTTTAAGCTGGTCACATTACCTGGCGAAGAAATTATTGATGTATTGCCACAGGAATTCATTGTGGACAATGAACAAGGCATCAAAGATCCCATTGGCATGTCAGGCATTCGCTTGGAAGCCAACTTTCACATCATTACTGGCCAAGTGGCGGCTGCCAAAAACATCCACAAATGTGTACATAAAGCAGACATGGAAATTCAAGACGTAATACTTGAGCCTTTGGCCTCTTCTGCGGCAGTATTGAGTGAAGAAGAAAAAGAAGCAGGCGTTGTGCTTGTAGACATAGGTGGCGGCACTACTGATGTGGCTATTTTTCAAGACGGCATTATACGACATACAGCCGTTATCCCTTTTGGCGGCAATGTTATCACTGAAGACATCAAAGAAGGCTGCAGCATCATTCGCAATCAAGCGGAATTGTTGAAAATTAAATTTGGTTCGGCATTGGCCAACGAAAGCCAAGAGAATGAAATCGTTTCCATTCCAGGTTTACGAGGAAGAGAGCCAAAAGAGATTTCTATCAAAAACCTTGCACACATTATTCAAGCACGTTTGGAAGAAATCATAGAGCACATCTACTATGAAATCAAGAACAGCGGTTTTGAGCACAAATTGATTGCAGGTATGGTTGTTACTGGAGGTGGTTCTCAAATGAAGCACATTGGGCAGCTGTTTGAATATGTAACCGGCATGGACACCCGCATAGGTTATCCAAACGAATATTTGGCCAAAGGAAATGCTGAAGAGATCACAAGCCCTATGTATGCTACAGGTGTCGGATTAATCCTCAAAGGATTTGATAAGTTGGATCAACAAAGAGGCAAGATTCAATTTGAGACAGAGGATGCTATACGTATCCGACAGGGTGAAAAAACAAAAGGCGGCTTTTTGCAGAGTATGCTGAAAAAAGGAAAACAATTCTTCGAAGAAGACGAACTATAATACCCATTAAAATCAAGCATCATGAAATTTGATTTACCAAAAGACCAATCATCAATCATCAAAGTCGTAGGCGTCGGTGGCGGTGGAAGCAATGCCGTCAACCATATGTTTAAGCAAGGCATCACCGGGGTTGATTTTGTAATTTGCAATACCGATCAACAAGCCTTGGATTTGAGTCCTGTGCCCAATAAAATACAATTGGGATCTACCTTGACAGAAGGCAGAGGAGCAGGGTCGAATCCTGACGTGGGTAAAAACGCTGCCATAGAGAATGTGGATGAGCTGAAAGAATTGTTTGAGAAAAACACACAAATGGTCTTCATTACTGCAGGCATGGGCGGTGGTACAGGAACAGGAGCAGCACCCGTCATTGCAGAAACTGCTCGTGAAATGGGCATTCTCACTGTTGGTATTGTCACCATTCCTTTCAATTTTGAGGGTAGACGAAGAAAGAATCAGGCCGATGAAGGTTTGATGCAATTGAGGGACCACGTAGACACATTGCTCATCATTTGCAACGACAAATTGCGTGAAATGCATGGCAATTTGAAAATTTCAGAAGCCTTTTCAAAGGCAGATGATATATTGACCATTGCCGCCAAAGGAATCGCTGAAATTATTACTGTAGCGGGCTACATCAATGTTGATTTTGAAGATGTAAAAACCGTAATGAAAGACGGTGGTACTGCCATAATGGGATCGGCCAAAGCAGAAGGTGAGGGGCGAGCCGTAAAAGCCGTAAGTCAAGCACTGGCTTCCCCATTGTTGAACGACAATGACATTACTGGAGCCAATTATATTCTTTTAAACATTACTTCTGGAAACGAAGAAGTTTCTATGGATGAAATTGACGAGATTACTGAATACATCCAAAATGAAGCAGGGAATACAGCAGACATTATTTGGGGAAATGGAGTGGACGAAGCCTTGGGCAATGAAGTCAGCGTGACCATTATTGCGACGGGTTTTGGCAAATCAGAGCCAAGTGGATTTCGCCAAGAAAAGCGTCCAGAAAAAGTGGTGCGTAACTTGAATGACCAAATGAAGACCAACATTACCAAAGCGGTGGATCAGGAAAAACCAAAGAATGAGGTAAAGCCAGACGAACCTCAACTGAAAGACAAAACAGAGCAAAAAAGTTTTGAGTTTACGATTCGTTCCAATGCTGAGGATTCCAGCACTCCCAAGAGTCCTGTTAAGCGTTTTTCTTTGGACGATGAGATGGAAGAATTGGATACTCCCATGCCAAATTCTGGCGTAGTTGAGGAGCGGCCTCAAGAGGAAGAAATGAAAATGACGCTACGTGAAGAGAAACCCAAAGCAGCGCAGGAAGAAGGAGTAGAGGATGAAGAACAGATCAGAAAAAGCCAAGACCGCATATTAAAATTAAAAGCCTTGAGTTTAAAAATGAAAAGCCCCGGAGGCATCAGTGATTTGGAAAATGAGCCAGCTTATAAAAGACGCAACATAGATCTAGACGACACACCACATTCTTCAGAATCCAATGTGTCACGCTTTACTTTAAGCGAAGACGAGGACAACAAAACGTCTTTGAAAGAGAACAATTCCTTTCTACACGACAATGTAGATTAAAAACACAGATAGTTAGTTAAGCTAGCTGGGGAGCCGAGAGGCTCCCCTTTTTTGGTCATCACTAGGGAGGTACGACCGTTGTGATTTTACATTGATCAATAAAGCATTTTATCCTATCAAATCAAAACCATTGGTTTAATTTTTGAGTAAGAGGGATTATGTGTTAAAATGGATGCCTATTTCTTAAAAAATTTAGGTATTTATACTCTTTTAAAGATAATTACAGCTGTTTATGTTTGATGTCACAAAACTTTAACATCTTAAGTCATGAAATTATTTACAGCCTTTTTTATTTTATTTTTAATTTTTCCTCAATTAACTCAAGCATCAGGTAATAATTCAGGAGTCGATTGCGCTAACGCCACATTAATAACTGAAGGTGTGCCTTACAGTCATGTTTTTCAAGACCAGCAATCAAATATTTACTTCGAATATATACCCAATACCCTACTATACACAGATACCACAGTATTGACAGTTGCCGAGGACAATTCTTCTAACCTTTCTTTAAATATTTTAAGTGAGATCAAAGTTTATGAGAAGCTAAGTTGTGGGAATTTATTATTAGTGCACACTAAAACAATGATCGAAGATGAATTTATTGAAGCCAATGAGCTAATAACAAATAAGTTAGAAAACGGAAAAACATATCTCATAGATCTAGACCGAAGTGGTATGGGTAATCTTCAGGTGACAAATTTCTAGTTTAATATAAATCAATTAATTATAAGTCCTGCATGTGATAATATTAAAACTTGTGGCAGTTTACTTGGAAATGGAACATTTGAATATACTAGAAAAAATATAGTTGGATTGCGATCAGCCCCATTTGATGCAAATAATGTTTGTCTTTGGGAAAGTGCTGCTGGATCTGCTGATTATGTGAACGTCCCCAGTTGTACAAACCAAAACGCATTGGCGAGGTTGTATTATAAAAGAGTAAAAGTTAACCCTAATTGTTCTGGTGGAAATTGTGCTATGACAACATCATCTGAAGCACTCGTAAATCGATTATTGACTGTAACTGATATAGGTAGACAGTATAGCTTTAATATTGATTTAGCAATTAATGGAGGTGGAGGAGGAGGTTGTGTTGGAGCAAGTTGTAATGCTTCACAGCCTGATAATGTGTTTGTTGTTCTAACAAATGAAACCAATATTACCAATATAGGATTTCCTCGAAATAAAAATGTACACAATACCCCAGGGCAAGTGATAGCAACAATCCCAGGAAATCAATTGACCTGTAATTTCCAAACTTTTTCTTTCGTTACGCCTGCTGTTAATGACAATTACAATAGACTTTTGATATACAATACAATGTGGACGCCCTCTGGTATGGGATTTTATACAGTATTAGACAATGTTACTTTGGTAGAAACCAATTATCAAGCAAAGGTTCAAATACCTGATGGTTCAGATGCATCATGGTTATTCTCTAATGTCAATTCACAAGGCTTTACAATAAGTGATGAAAAGTTTGAAGTTCTTGGTGAGTTGATCATTAATTCAGATGTAACCTTTGAAGATTGTGATTTTACCATGTCAGAGGGAGCAAAGATCACCGTTAACAATGGGGCTCACTTAATTTTTCAGAATACGGATGATGTTGAAAACTTTATAGAAACGTGTGATCCTGATAAATTTTGGGATAAAATTCATGTTCAAAACTCTCAAGGAGGTGGTGCAAGATTGACCATAAATGGAACAAACGCCAATGGCGATAGAAGATTCCGAATATCAAATGCCACAGAAGCCATTTCAATTGATGGATTTCCAGATATTTTGGTTGATGGTGTGATTTTCGACAGAAATAAAAATGCAATTAGAAAATATGGAAATACCTTATTAGTTGGTTCAATAGGCACATCCATCGATGTAAAAAACTCAGAGTTTAAATGCAGTCTTCCCTTGCTAGATGCTAATAGTCAATTGTTTTACCCAGACCACAGTATAATTATTGAACAGAGTGCTTTATATGGGCTAACTTATGATGTAATTATTGGTGAAAATACCATTACTAAACCAACGAATGTGAATCAATTTTATGGGACAGGTGGAAGTGTTAAAGTGGATGAATCTGATGTTTTAGTAAGACACAATGAATTTTATGATTTCGCTGATCCCTTGTATGGACCAGACATCAAAGATGTGGCTGTGGAAGCATATGGATTTAATGAATACACTACACTATTCGGTAACTCTATTAGTTTTAGTGTGCTAAATAATGTCTTCGTTGACAATGAAAGATGCGTTTTAGTTTTTGATAATACACATTCAGAGATAAGCGAGAATATTGTAAATAAGGTTGGTTCTTCATATTATGGAAGTAGTTTAACTAATGATAATTTTGTGGTAGTTACCGCTAATTTTGGAGCTGTAACAATTTCCGGAAATGAAATCTATAATGTGACTATGGGCATAGGTGTTTACAATTCAGTAAATGTAGACATATCGGGAAATGACCTCGATATGGAAGTACAATCAGGCAGTACATACACCTCTAAATTCAACCATTATTCGACTGGGATTTCTGTAATCAATTATCTCTTAGGTACAACAGCTAGCATAGATGTGTCAGGCAATGAGATCAAACATGCTAGGAATGGAATTGTGGCCCAATTTACAGCCGCCAATATTGAAAACAATGAGATTTATGATTTAAATGACCGAGTAATTCCTCCTGACCCTTTTTGTTTCCCTTTTTGCAATGACAATCCTCCTTCTTACGGCATTAGAGCAATAAATACAGAAGGTGGATACATCTTAAAGGAAAATAAAGTGCAGTTGGATTTAAGCCAATACAGTACTTCCCCAAATACCAATGAATTAATTATGGGGATCGTGCTTGAAAATACATTGAGCGCGAATGCAAATGCTTCTCAAGTGAATTGCAATAAAGTTGAGGGTACTGGCATTGGATTACGATTTGTTGGAAAGCATGAGCCAAATACCGAAGTGGTTAAAAACAGCATGAAGGATCATCTATTTGGTTTTGTTTTAGCTTCAAATGGCTCTTTAGGAGGAGGAGGATCTGTAGGTAATGTTGACGATAATGGAAATGCTTCAGACAATCGATGGGATTGGGTCACTACTGGAACCAATATGAGACATACATATGCTGATCGTTCAAAAGGGAATTTATGTTCATTAAATGTTCAAACGCCAATAAATCATTTTAACCCAAATATTGATGTAGCTAATGACAACTCTGGTGGTAGTGCTACCTCATTGTATAAATTGACCAACTTAAATCCAAGTCAAAATACGTGTAATCTACCATTAAGGATAAAATCTGGATCGAATCCACAATTGCCCAAGAATAAAATTAAAGTCTCCTCCAAACAATTGATCAAAAGAAAATCAAAGGATATTGTTTTTGCACCAGACAGTGCTTGGAGACTCAACAAGCAATTGCTTTACTGGCAATTAAACAATGATTCAACCTTATTGACAGATAGCCTTTGGAAGAATTTTAGTGATAGTATGAAAAATACGGCTTTAGGCAAAGCATTAGGAAAAAACAATCGAGCAATTGGTAGAGCAGTTCATCATATAGATAGAAATGTAGAGGATGTCTCATCAATTCAAAAACAATGGTTAAAGAGCGATTCGTTATCCAAAGCTGATTTAAATACATTAAATCGTATTGGACGATTATGTCCCTTTTATGATGGATTAGGGGTTTATCAAGCAAGAGTAATTTTAGAACAGATGGGATTTTCTATGGTGGTCAATGAATGTGAATTGACAAAAAAACGTAAATCAAACCAATTCTTAAGGCTTAAGTATAAGGCATCGTCTGAATTTGCAATTTATCCTAATCCGGCAAATGAAGTGTTACATTTAAGTTATGAAGTTGAAGATAATAATTTCATCAAATTGGATGTAATTGATTTATTGGGTAGGACTAAAACAAGTTCTTTCCTAAAAAAGGGATCAACACACTCAATAGAAGTATCCGAATTGCAACCAGGATTGCACCTTATACGTTTAATGAAAGGTGACCAATTATTGGATATTGAAAAAATTATGATTGAATAATGTTAAAAAGCATTCTCTATATCTTTATGTGTATGGGCTTAATTAGTAATGCCCAATCGCAAAACATAATTCAAAATGGGTCTTTTGAAGATACTGTTGGAACAAGACTTGGCGGCTTAAGATCAAATTATTGGGGCACTCCAACCGTGAATAGTTCACCTGATTTCTTTCATTCAAATCGGTCAAATACCTATTTTAAGGTGCCACAAAACATATTTGGATTTCAGCATGCAAAAACTGGTTCTGCTTATTATGGGCTTGTTGGCAATGGAGTAATGAGCTTTCCAGAAAATAGGGAGTATATCCAAAATGAATTTGCTGATTCTTTAAAGAAAGACAGTTCGTATTGTTTTCAAATGTATGTGAGTTTAGCGGATTCTATGACATATGCAATCAAGAACAATCTAGGTGTGTTTTTTAGCTCAAAGAAATTGAAATTGAACAATTTGTCTCACTTAAGAATTGATACCCTTCCTCAGTTGGAATTTAACGACAGCAGTTTTTTTACAGAGAAAACAAATTGGATTAAATTAAGTGGTGCTTACACTGCCCAAGGAGGCGAGCGTTTTTTGAGTATTGGTGTATTTAAACCTGATTCCTTATTAGATACCCTTTATGTGGGAGGAGGTGCAGACCCCATGTATAATAAAGCATATTATTATATTGACGATGTTTGGCTAAGCCATTGTGATAGCCTGCCTAAAGATTCAGGAGCAGTTGGTTTAAATGAAACCCCTAGAAAGGAGAAGAGCATTTTGTTGTATCCCAATCCAGTTCGTCAATTTTTTACCATAGAAACCCAAGCAACTGCACTCTCCAATTTTCAATTGTTCAATGCAATGGGGCAGCAATTTCCTTTGCAGGCAGAAAAAACAGCCAATGGTTTTCGTTTTGATGCTCAGCATTTGCCCAAAGGGCTGTATATTTTGCAGCTAGGGGGAGAAGTGCCTAAGGCGGTGAAGTTTATAAAAAAATAAATTTCTAATTACTAATCTGTTAATTACCAATCAAAAAAGGGCTTCGAGTGATTTTCGACAGAAAATTGTATCGAGAAGCCTCTTTTTGTCCGATCCAACTCCAAAGCATTTGGCAACATCACGCTTTGGCGTGACACTCAATGTCCTTGAATTATTAAACCTCCCTTTTTTAGATATGGCGAACAACTGCCAATCGTTCAATTACTAATCTGTTAATTACCAATCAACTAATCAAGAGGGGCTTCGAGTGTCACGCTAAAGCGTGATGTATCGAGAAGTCCTCGCTAGCAAAAGATCCACTCGTTTTCAATCCATCACTTTGGCAAGACACTCAATGAACGTGAAACTTCAATGAAGTGCGAATAGGATCACTTCACATTCATTGATTTACTTTAACTAGAATTGCAACCAGGTTTGCACCTTCTACGTCTAATAAAAGATGACCAACCATTGGAATTTCAAAAAATTATGATTGAATAATGTTAAAAAATACACTCTATTTCATCATACTATTTGGGTGTTTGAATTTTGCCAAAACACAGAATATAGTGCAAAATGGTAATTTAGAAGATACTTCTACTTTTCAAACTGGTAAAATTAAGGCAAATTATTGGAATTCAGCCACAAAGGGAACTCCTGATTTTTTATACCCAAATTCAGATCCATTATTTAGCAGTCCTCAAAATTTTATGGGTTATCAATTAGCTAAAAGTGGTCTAGGATACTTTGGCATTGTTGGACAATATTTTTTTGGTTCAAATACAAGAGAATATATACAAAATGAACTTCTAGATTCTCTTAAAAAGGATAGTACTTATTGTTTTCAGATGTATTTGAGTCTGGCTGATTCTATGCATTATGCAATTAAAAACAATGTAGGAGTATTTTTTAGTGAAAAGAAATTAAAACTGAATTTGCTGTATTTAAGAATAGATACGATACCGCAGATAGAGTTTAATGACAGCAATCACTTTACAGAAAAGACCCAATGGGTTAAATTGAGTGGCACTTATACAGCTCTTGGTGGTGAGCGGTTTTTAAGTATAGGTGTATTTCGACCAGATTCTATATTAGACACTTTAAATATTGGAGGTGGTAGTGATCCTACTTATTATAAAACTTATTACTACATCGATGATGTATGGTTAAGCCATTGTGATAGCCTGCCTAAAGATTCTGGAGCTGTGGGATTGAATGAAACCCTTAGAAAGGAGCAGGACATCTTGTTGTATCCCAATCCAGTTCGTCAATTCTTTACCTTAGAAACCCAAGCAACTGCACTCTCTGATTTTCAATTGTTCAATGTGATGGGGCAGCAATTTCCTTTACAGGCAGAAAAAGCAGCCAATGGTTTTCGTTTTGATGCTCAGCATTTGCCCAAAGGGCTGTATATTTTACAGCTAGGGGGGGAAGTGCCTAAGGCGGTGAAGTTTATAAAAAGGTAAATGTCTAATTACTAATCTGTTAATTACCAATCAAAAGGGTCTTCGACTGTCACGCCAAAGCGTGATGTATCGAGAAGCCTCTTTTTGTCCGATCCAATTCCAAAGCATTTGGCAACATCACGCTTTGGCGTGACACTCAATGTCCTTGAATTATTAAACCTCCCTTTTTTAGATATGGCGAACAACTGCCAATCGTTCAATTACTAATCTGTTAATTACCAATCAGCTAATCAAGAGGGGCTTCGAGTGTCACGCTAAAGCGTGATGTATCGAGAAGTCTCCTCAAACAAACGACCAATTCGTTTTCAATCCATCATTTTGGCAAGACAGTCAATGAGCTTGAATTATTAAACCTCCCAATTTTTGGTCCTCACGAGGGAGGTACGAGCGGGTCCTACCTACCGCAGGCAGGTTATCTTACATTGACCATTAAATATCCTAACACAAAAGCAAGCCTATATTTCTTCATCATTCTATGAATTTATTTAACTTGGTACGGTCTTTGAAAACACTGCACATTATGATGAAAAAAACCTTACTTAGCTTAATTGTAACCGCCTTTGCGACAGCGATTACAGCACAAAATGAATTCAACTTAGTGCCCAACTACAGTTTTGAAGATGTAGAAAAAAGAATCAAAGGAGGCGGAGAGATCTACATGGCCGCCCCATGGAAAGCCGTGACCTCACATCCAGTAGACCTTTACTCTGCAGATGCTAAATCTGCTGATTATGGTGTTCCTGAGAATAAATATGGACAAGAAAAAGCGCGAACTGGAGTGAATTATGCCGGCGTTGCATTTTTTGGCTATAGAGGAAGATTGCCACGAACTTATTTAGGCACCGAACTTTCTGCTCCTTTAGATGCTGGCAAGGAATATTGTGTGAAATTCCATTTCAGCTTGTCAGACCTTTCCAAATATGCGGTCAACAATTTGGGCGTTTATTTATCCAATGAGGCAGTAGAAGATGCCACAGACGGAAACCTATCATTTGAGCCGCAAATAATGAGCATCACCAACGATGTACAGGACAAGCAATTCTTGTGGGAGAGCATTTGTGGACGCTATACGGCAAAGGGTGGAGAGCAACACATCATCATTGGAAATTTCTTCTCAGATGATAAAACAGAGCAAGAAACTTTGCGTATGTCCCGTGAATTTTCCGGAAGACAGAACTACGATTCCTATTACTTCATTGACGATGTATCGGTCATACCTACAGATAAAATTGGCGAGAAAGAATGTTCTTGCGACAAGATTGCGGGAGGTGGTTTAAAGGTGGAATACAAAAGTTTTGGAACTGACGAGGAGAAAAGAGCCTCTGCAAAGAAAACCTACATCGTAAATTCTGATGGAAGTAATGCCAAGGAGAACATGGCTAAAAAACAAGAAAAAAGTGAGGTGAAAACATTTTCTTCTTCAACTCCAGCAGCCAAAGAAGAAGCACCATTTGACATAAACAAAACAGAAATTTATTTCGACAACAAGGCATTTAACCCTCAGTCCACTGAGCAAGACAAGATCAACAAGATTATTGATTACTTAAACAACAATGCCGACAAGAACATTGAATTGATTGGACATTCGGATGACTCTGAATCGGATGTGAAGGCATTGGGTAGACGCAGAGCGTTCATGATAAAAAAAGTCCTAGTAGACAGTGGCATTGCCACCGAACGCATTACATACAAAGATGCAGGCACAGCAAATGCTAAATCTGACGCTGCCAAAAATCAACGCTTGAGTATTCGTTTGAAATAATATTGTTCAGGTGAAGCACTTTTTAATTTTGCTGCTGCTTGGCACTATGCTGAGTTTAGGTGTTTCACAGAATTTAATTCCCAACGGCAGTTTTGAAGAATTTGAAAATTGTCCAGACAATTTGCGACAACTTGATCGCGCCATTCATTGGACAGGAGCGAATACTGGCAGTCCTGAACTGTTTCATTCCTGCGGCTTTTCGGACCCTCTTGTAAAGCCTCATGATGGTGAAGGCATGGCGGGTTTGATCTTGCATGCAGATTACAATAACAGTGTAGAATATTTACAGACAATGCTCACCGATTCACTCCAAAAGGGAAAGAGCTATTGTTTTTCTTATCAAATCAGAGCAAGCAGAAAAACGCCTATCCTCATCAACAAGATTGGAGCATATTTTAGCACCAAAAAATTGACAACTCCCAATTGGGAACCCTTTTATTTAAGACCTACGGTCTTCGAAAAAGAAATTGTGGAGAATCGAGACAACTGGCAGAGAATCACTAAGCAATTCATAGCCAAAGGGGGAGAACGTTATTTCACATTTGGCAACTTTTTCGAGCAGCATTTTTTGAAAGAGCGATTGGTGCAGCGACCCCAACCAAATTGGTATTCATATTACTATGTAGATGATTTTCAATTGTATCTTTCTGAGGGTGATTGCAATGAATACGGACGCACAGAGGAACCTATTACACAAATGCCAATTCAGCGATCACTGTCTGTATTTTTTGAGGTAGATTCTTTTCGGTTATTAATGGAAGCAGAGGAAAAGATAACAGCCTTTTTTACTGAACATCCGATTGGTAAAAGCCAGTTGATTAAAGTGAAAGGCTATACCGACAATGATGCTTCTGCTGTCTACAATCAGGCCTTGTCTGAAAAGCGAGTGCAAGCGGTAAATAATTACCTAAAGACGATAGGTTATGTAAATATGCGTCTTAACTGGTTTGGGGAAGAAAACCCAATCAATGCAAATACGAATGCAAATGAAAAATCAGTTAACCGAAGAGTTGATATATTTATAGAACCATGAAAATAAAAATAACCTTCTTTTTAAGCTTTCTTTTTTTCAGCGCATTTGGTCAAGATGAGTTCCTTGAAGATCAAATCAACCAAATATTACACGACCAAATCAATCAATTGAGAGCGACTGAACAATTGCAGCCCTTGCAAAGCGATGAGATATTGAATGCAGCGGCCTTTGATCAGGCCAGCTACATCAGCGATTTGAACAAAGTGGTGCATGAACAAGACAAGAGCAAGAAAAAGACCTTAAAAGATCGCATTCGTTATTTTGAAGGCTTACATGATCAATATGGCGAAAATGGAGCCATTATCTTGCTTGGTTCAAAAGAAAAAATAAAGAAAGGAGGAGAACGTGTAACCATAGACTCACACGAAAAAGCGATTCAGGCGGTGCTTAATTCATGGATGGATGAGGATGAAGGCAAAAAGAATTTGTTGGATGAGGGCTTTTACACAATTGGCACCTCAGTTGTCATGGGGGAAGACGAACAGATGATCATCATTGCAGTCTTTGGTAGTTTGCCCTACATTTATCCAAACAACACAGAATTCTCTAAAGGCTTGTACGGAACCGAAGAATATGATAAAGCCATTTGCGACAAGTTTTTGGAGAAGCATCCAAGTATTTCCCAGCTGTTTTCAGATGCTTTTGTCATCGAAAACAATGAGTTGTTTTTCCAATACCACGACATTCCGTTAGTAGAGTCCCTTCTCGAGAGTGGCAGTGACGGCATAGCTGCAGATATTATACTTAAAGAGCAATTATCCTGTGGTAAAGGCAATCGATTGTACCCTGGCTCTATCAACGATGGCTATCTAATGCGTCCAATCAGAAGAAACAACCTCTATGGGAACAATTTGATGGAGGCGAAGAAAAAGGTGAAGATCAGTTTAGGTGCATTGCCTGATTTTTTCGATCAGAAAACCTCTGAGATTAACGGAGTTTTTATCAAGGATGGGCATCATTGTGCGACTGTTCCTTTCAACAAGATAGAAACTAGGAATGTGCGTTGGTTTGAGCAAGATTATTTATTGGCAGGAGACAGCCTACAAAAAGGTTATGAATGGACAGATACCATTGCCTTCGAAATGCAATTGGATCCCGAAGAATCCTGGGCAAAAGTGCTAGCTGAGAAGAAAGTCTATTTTGATCAGATCAAATTTGATGTTGACTATTTGGATATCAAGCTTTTGCTTTCGCCAGGGCATCAGTCTTTGTCCAAGAAAAACATCAAAAATGTTGTCTATCAACAATTGGGCCTAGACAGCAATTCATTCGTTGGATTCAATAGCTGGGTAGATTGGGCAGCCTATCAAAAATTCCAAGTTGGCACTTTTTACCAATTAGATACTGAGGGGATGGATTCGGCACAAGTAAGCACTTACTTAGAGGGGAAGATGGCAGAAGACAAGGCCCTACAAGTATTTTTAACAGGATTGAACCGTATACGGATCAGTGCCTATGGAAAGGGAAGTGTGCAATCGGATATATCTCTTGAGGATAAGCAAAGTATAATCCCACAACTGATGAAGGAGAATCGTATGGCACCGGCCTTGTTTTTGCAAAAATCGATGATACGCGACATGCAGTCTGAGAAAGCGCACTACGATCAAATTCCGTTGACAGACCCTTCTCAAAAGAAATATACACTTCCCTACATCAGTAATCTGATCGTGGCCAACGATATGGAAGGCAATTTATCCTTCGATGCAAATCCTACACATTTGGCTTTTTTCGAATTGTTTTTGATCAACAAGAATCAAACAGAGGTAGCCTTCAACCGCTTTATCTCTGAATTGAAGTATTGGTCAGTAAGTACGGCAAGAGTTAGGAAAATTGAAGAATGGAAAGATGGCTTCTCAAAAATTCGTCCTAAAATTGAGCGCACGACATTTGCTAGAGGGATGCTCAATTATTCTCTAATAGCGGCTGATTACTATTACGAAAAGCAGAAATTTAATGAGCGCAGAAAAGCATTTGATGAAATTTTAAAGTGGCAAAAGTTAGCAGGATTAAATACCTCAGAAATCGTACAATTGGCACAATACCTTTGTTATCAAGACCAATTGGGCAAAGCAGTAGACTTGCTATTTGCACAGATGAAGAAAGAAGAGATTGACAAGGATTTGCTCCTGTACTTTCTTCAAATAGGCCAATACGAAAATGACATTGTGAGTGAAAAATTCTATTTAGAGCGCCTGCAATACGCCAAAGAGCAGTTTCCAGATGATTTTTGCAATCTATTTAGCAAAGAGAAAATGGGCCTTCAATCTTTAAAGAATTCCAAAATTAAAAACTTGTATTGTCAATCATGCAACATAGACATTAACAATGATTAAAGGAAACAAGAAAATAATCAATGCCTGGACCTTTTACGATTGGGCAAATTCTGTTTACCCATTGGTCATCACTACAGCAATTTTTCCGATGTTTTATGAAGCGGTAACTTCTGAAACCAATGCCGAAGGTAAAACCATCAACGATATGGTGCTCTTTTTTGGTGTAAGTTTTAAAAACACTGAGCTCTATTCTTACGTTGCATCCTTATCATTTCTTACTGTATCTATCATTTCTCCTATACTGTCAGGAATCGCAGACTATGCCGACAATAAGAAGCGCTACCTTCAATTCTTCTGTTACCTTGGAGCCATTTCATGTGCCTTCTTATATTTCTTCGATACTGATTACTTGGAGTGGAGCATGCTGCCTGTTTTTTTGGCAAGTGTGGGTTTTTGGGGGAGTTTGGTTTTTTACAATGCCTATCTACCGGAAATAGCTGATCCAGTAATGCATGACCAAATTTCTGCGAAAGGCTATTCCCTAGGTTATATCGGCAGCTCAATACTCTTGATTATCAACTTGGTTATGATTATGGTCTTCGATCTGCATCCAAAATATGCTTTCTTGACAGTGGCTGCATGGTGGATCATCTTTAGTCAGTATACCTTCAAGAGACTGCCAAATCGAGTATATTTAAAAGAGGAACGAGAAAACGATTGGATGAAAGGGTGGAAGGAATTGAAAAAAGTGTGGACGCAATTGAGCGATCAGAAAACCCTCAAACGATATTTGCTCGCTTTCTTTATATACAGTATGGGAGTGCAGACCGTCATGCTGATGGCAACTCTCTTTGGTGCCAAAGAAATCAATTGGGGTGATGATGGTGCAAAAACCGGATTAATTGTTTCGGTATTGATCATCCAATTCATTGCAATCGCTGGCGCTTATTTTTTCTCATGGTTATCTAAAAAACGCGGAAATCTTCAAGCTTTGGCAGTGAGTTTATTCATTTGGGTATTTATATGTATAACTGCTTATTTCATACATGAGCCAGTTGAATTTTTCGCATTGGCTGGAATTGTAGGGCTTGTTATGGGAGGGATACAGTCACTATCACGCTCTACTTATTCAAAAATATTGCCTGAAACTACTGATCATGCTTCCTTCTTTAGCTTTTATGATGTACTGGAAAAACTGGGCATAGTGATAGGTACTTTTGCTTATGGCCTGATCGAGGGATTAACCGGCAGCATGCGCAATTCTGTGCTAGTGCTCATCGTCTTCTTTGTCCTTGGGTTTTTTGCCTTACTATGGGTTCCTAAGAACAATAATTTGGAGGCCCAGGTGTAATACTTTCCAATTAACTTTGTACCAAAGTTCAAGCAGTGAAAAATACAGCATCAAATACTTTCGATATTGTCATTATCGGTGGTGGAATTGTAGGAGCAGCAAGCCTTTATCAATTGCAACAACGTTTGCCAAACACCAAAATTTTACTTTTGGAAAAGGAAGACCATTTTGCGGCACATCAAACCGGAAACAATTCGGGTGTGATTCATTCAGGCTTGTATTATAAACCAGGATCAAAGAAAGCCATCAATTGTGTGAACGGGCGTAAGGCATTGGTAAAATTTGCACAAGAATTTAATGTAAAACATGATGTCTGCGGAAAGGTTGTTGTAGCGACAGATGAAGCAGAATTGCCTCACATGGACCGAATTTTTGAAATCGGAAAGCAAAATGGAATCGAAGGCATAGAAATGATCACTGCTAAACAAATAAAAGAGATTGAGCCTGAATGTTATTCCATTGGGGGTATACGTGTTCCAGTTACTGGCATCATCGACTATGTTGAGGCCACTCAGCGATTGATTGAACTGTCACAAAAAATCAACGAGGCTTCAGAAGTAAAACTAGGTGAGGAATTTGAAGATTCTAGAACGGAAGGAGAATACACCATTTTAAAGAGTAACAAAGGCTCTTATAAAGCAAAATACTTGATTTATTGCGCAGGTTTGCAATCCGACAGGCTGGCCAAAAAAGATAATGTAGACTTAGACATGCAAATCGTGGGTTTTAGAGGAGATTACTATGAACTAACTGATCATGCTAAACACAAAGTCAGACACTTGATTTATCCAGTGCCCAACCCAGCATTTCCATTTCTAGGGGTGCATTTTACACGCATGACTGATGGAGAGATTGAATGTGGGCCCAATGCAGTCTTTACCTTCAAGCGTGAAGGATATGGCAAAACCGATTTTGACATAAAGGACACTGTGGACGCCTTGACCTATGGGGGCACCTGGAGACTGTTTGCCAAACATTGGAGGTTTGGGCTTGATGAATATAAACGCGCATTCAGCAAAAAGCTGTTTTTGGAACGTTTGCAGCGTATTATTCCTTCCTTGACAATGGATGATATCAAAGAAGGTAGATCGGGAGTTCGTGCAATGGCTTTGGGTCAAGACGGCGAGATGATTGATGATTTTAAAATTGAATTTAAAGACAACAGCATTCATGTTCTCAACGCACCTTCGCCAGCAGCAACAGCTTGTTTAGCCATTGGAGAAGATATTGCAGATATGGCAGTAGAGCGCTTTAATCTTGGTGCTTAAATTTTTTCAATGAGCCCATTTTTATTTGTAGGTGTCGTCCTCTCGTATTTCATATTGCTTGTTATAATAGGGCGCATTACTTCAAAAGGCGCAGACAATCAGAGTTTCTTCATTGGCAATCGAAATTCCAAATGGTATTTGGTGGCCTTTGGCATGATTGGTACATCCCTATCAGGGGTTACCTTTATTTCAGTTCCAGGTTGGGTAGGCACCAGCCAGTTTGCCTACATGCAAATGGTGTTGGGCTATTTGTTAGGCTATTTGGTGGTTGCTACTGTGCTTATGCCTTTGTATTACAGATTGAATTTAACCTCAATTTATTCCTACCTCGAAGAGCGTTTTGGCTTTTGGTCATACAAGACTGGTGCTTTTTATTTTTTGCTTTCAAGAACAATTGGAGCAGCCTTTCGACTCTATTTGGTTGCCAATGTGCTCCAATTAGCCATTTTTGATGCATGGGGAGTATCTTATTATGTAACTGTAGCCATTACCATTTTATTGATATGGATTTATACCAACAAAGGTGGCATAAAGACGATAGTTTGGACCGATGCTTTGCAAACATTGTTTATGCTCACAGCAGTAGGCGTCACCATTGCTGTGATTGCAGACCGCATGCAATTAGATGGCTCACAGGTAGCGAACTTAATTGAGAAAAGCGACTTTTCTAAAGTCTTCTTTTTTGAAGACTGGCGAGCCTCAAATTACTTTTGGAAACAATTCTTGAGTGGTGCCTTCATCACCATCGTCATGACAGGTTTGGACCAAGACATGATGCAAAAGAATTTAAGCTGTAAAAACATCAAAGAGGCTCAAACCAATATGTTCTCTTTTAGCATTGTATTGGTCATTGTTAATCTTTTTTTTCTCAGCCTTGGCGCCTTGCTTTTTATTTATGCAGCTGAGATCAACTTCGCCATTCCAGATAAATTGGACAACCTTTTCCCTCAGTTGGCGGTAGAGAACCATCTGGGTTTAAGTGTAAGTATCTTCTTTTTGTTGGGATTAATTGCGGCTGCATATTCCAGTGCGGATTCTGCACTTACTGCTTTGACAACTTCCTTTTGTGTTGATTTCCTCTCCATCGAAAAAAGAGAAAAAAGCAAACAAAAACCCATTCGTCAGAGTGTTCATGTAGGGATGTCACTTGTGTTGTATTTGGTGATTGTTATTTTTAGTTTCATAAGTGATGACAGTGTCATCAGCAGTTTATTCAAAGCAGCAGGATACACCTATGGCCCTTTGTTGGGCTTATATGCTTTCGGATTAATGAGTAATCGGAAGGTTAAAGACCGTTGGGTGCCAATGATTTGCATCATTATGCCAATTATAACATATCTCATTAATGCCTATTCACAGACTTTATTGAACGGCTATATATTTGGATTCGAAATCATCATTCTAAACGGTTTTCTTACCTGCTTTTCGTTGTTAATTATTTCCAACAAGGCAGTAATTAACAGTAAGCCCTCAATAAGTTAAGTGTAGACTGATTTTTGAAACTAAAAAGCATGATTATCTTGCATTCAAACGATTGATAATGAAAAAAGCGTATTACTTGACACTCACTTTAGGTGCATTTATACTCCATTCTTGTGCAGAACCGCAAAAAAATCAAGAGGAGAATCTAGAAGAGAGCACGGAATTGAACCAAAAAGCAGTGGAGCCGATCAAAGAGCACTTAGAGAAAGCTTACTATCCCATTCCATCGCCTGAGAAAATGTTCAGTTTTATAAGTGACAATGGAGTGCCTTACTCCAAAGATCTGATCAACAGCATTGAAAAAGCAATTGAATACAATCATCCGGAGACAAAATCATTAATTTTTGGAATGTACACAGCCGACCTTGCCTATGCTGCTGCATACAAGGATTTGGAAACTGCCATCGAATTGTATAAGGTGGTAAAAAGATTAAGTACAGAATTGCACATTGAAGAAATGATGACAGAGGAATTGATGGAAGAGGTGCTGTCTCACTTTGAAAATCCCGATTCACTCGTAATTATTGCTGGCGACTCATATTATGAGTCCGTGAAGTTTTTAGAGGACCATCAGCAGTCAGACAAGCTCGCCTTGATGTCTTTAGGAGGATGGATCGAAAGTTTATACATCACTTTAAATGCGATGGAACGCTTGGAGCCGGATCCAAAAACAGCAGAAAGGATAGCAGCTCAAAAACTCACTTTTGGAAACCTATATACCTATTTAAAAGCACATAAAGAAGGCATGGGAGTTGCTCAAACCATTGCCGAGCTGAAGGATATTCGTGAAATACTGGCGGCACTAGAAGAAGTGAAATCTGCAAAAATGTCGAAGCATGAGGACAATTCAACTATGCTTACCACATCAAAAGTTTTGATTACAACAGATCAAATAAAAGCACTACAATTGGCAATCAACGACTTTCGCCTGAAAGTTTTGGATGATCAAATTTAGTCTGTTTCCAATATCTGAGCTTGCCCTTAGTCCTGCCATTCAGCAACGAAAAGATTTGTTTCTCTCGTGCCCCCGTTATTTCTATTCGAAGAAAAAACCAAATGCTTTCCATCATTAGAGAAAACGGGGAAAGCATCGAAGGTGTCGTCTTCAGTTATTTGTTCTAATCCACTTCCATCAGTATTAATCATATACAAATTGAAAGGGAATCCCCTTTCTGATGTATGGTTAGATGCGAAGATGACTTTTTCTCCCGATGGATGAAAAAACGGACACCAGTTCGCTTGGCCTAAATCAGTCAATTGACGTAAATCACTTCCATCAGCATTGCAAATGAACAATTCCATGTTTGTAGGCTGAACAAGGCCATTTTCCAATAGAGACGTGTACTCTTGGATTTCTGCTTCAGTTTGTGGTCGAGATGCTCTAAATATAAGTTTTGTACCATCTGGGGAGAAAAATGCTCCTCCATCATAGCCAAGTTCATCAGTAATTTGTTGAACGTTCGATCCATCGATATCGCAGGTAAATAATTCAAGATCTCCAGTACGCATTGATGTAAAAACTATTTTGTCTCCATTTGGAGAAACGGTAGCCTCAGCATCATAGCCTTCTTCCTTTGTGAGTTGTTGAACAATATTTCCCTTAGTATCTGCTATAAAAATGTCAAAAGAAGGATAAATCGGCCACACATATTTCCCATCTTTTCGTTCAGGTACTGGAGGGCAAGCACTGTCTGTCAAGTGTGTTGAAGCGTAAACTATCGTGGTGTCCCCAGGAAGGAAATAAGCGCATGTTGTGCGACCATAACCAGTGGAGATAAGCTGTGGCATTTTTTTCTGCAATTGGTCGTTCTGCCAATCAAATACATAGATTTGATCACATTCTAAATCCCAGTCTGGATTTGTTGCTTGAAATACGAGTTGCTGATCATCAAAACTCCAATAGGCCTCTGCATTGTCACCTCCAAATGTTAATTGCTTCAAGGATTTGAAATGCTTTTCGCCAGACTTAATGAGAGCTGCTGTTCTTTCAGAATCAGTGCTGTCAATAGTAATGGCTTTCTTATCGCGACTTTGTTCATTATTAGGAGCATTGTTGCATCCTAACATGATGAGCATTGTAAAGAGTGGAAGTAGGTATTTCATCTTGTAAAATTTGGCCGCGAAGTTATTGGTTTTTCAAGCATAAAACCCCTTTTATAGGTAGTTTTACAGAAAATTGTCGAATCATGAATAGATGGATACTTAGCTTATGCACATTGTTGACGGTTGTGCAATTGTTTGCCCAATCAGCACCCCAAAATTTATTAGAACAAGACATCTATTTTCTAGCTTCTGATGAATTACAAGGGAGAGAGATTGGCACAGACGGCGAGAAAATGGCTGCTCAATACATTGCTGAAAGAATGAGTAAATTAGGATTAACACCAAAGGGCACAGAGGAATTTTTTCAAAATTTCTCTGTGACTCCAAAAGCAAATCCCCATAGTATGAATGCCAATGCAGAGGGAAAGCCAATAGAGGGGATAAACGTAATTGGACAGATTGATAAAGGAAAAGAAACAACTGTCATTATTGGCGCGCACTTCGACCACCTTGGTATGGGTGCTGAGGGTTCTTTGCATTCAGGAGAGGCAGCCATTCACAATGGCGCTGATGACAATGCTTCAGGTGTGGCTTTAATGTTGCAAATTGCTGAAAAATTAGCCAATACCAATCGACCATTGAATAATAATTATGTTTTCATTGCATTTTCAGGAGAAGAGAAAGGATTGTGGGGATCCAATCATTTTGTGAAGAATCCAACATTGGATTTGAGCAAGGTCAATTACATGATAAATTTTGATATGGTCGGCCGATTAGATGAAGACAAAGGACTTGCCATTAATGGGGTAGGTACTTCACCTATGTGGAAAGAGATCATTAAGTCAGCTAACAAAAAGGAAATGAAATTGATTCTTGGAGAGTCTGGGGTTGGACCCTCTGACCATACTTCTTTCTATTTGCAAGACATTCCAGTGCTGCATTTTTTTACTGGCCAACATGAGGATTACCACAAACCAGAGGATGATTTTGACCGCATTAACTTTGAAGGTATTGGATTAATTAAATTTTTTGTGCTTGAGCTCATGGCCACTGTGGACATGCGTGCTGCGAAACTTGAGTTCACCAAAACCAAAGAGGAGCAAAATCAAACACCAAGATTTACAGTAACTTTAGGTGTGATGCCAGATTACATGTTTCAAGGCGAGGGTATGCGGATAGACGGTGTAATGGAAGACAGACCTGCGAAAAAAGCTGGATTTGAAAAAGGAGATGTGGTTATCCAAATGGGAGAACATAAAGTTGAGGATATGATGGGCTATATGAAAGCTTTGAGCAAATTTCAAAAAGGCGATAAAACTAAAGTGAAGGTGAAAAGAGGAGAAGAAGTAGTAGAAGAAGAGGTTGTCTTTTAAAAAGATTTCACCTATAAAAAAAGCCTGATTACATAATCAGGCTTTTTTTATTCTTAAACTTTGACTATTCAAAAGGAAATCTAACTCCCAGATTTAGCATCATGTTGCCAGGAATTTCAACAGCAACTGTCTCTCCATTTTCTTGGTTAGTTGGCAGGTTCAATTTTGCTTCCGCGAAGGCATAACCAAAGTCTAAATTTAATTCTGCTCCTAGCCCAATACCAAGCATGAAGTTTGAAAAGGTTTCATCTGTTAGTGCAGGATCTTGATATAAACTAGCGTTATAATCATCTGTAATCTCATCCTTGTAAGGAGACATTAATAAACCTAAATCTAGTTCTCCATATAAATTGAAGTCACCTTCATAATCCCCAACGAAATATCTTTTGGCTCCAATATAAAAGTGCAGAAAATTAAATGAAGATTCTCCCTTTACATTAATTCCACTATTAGTGCTGCTCAAAGGAACAAGAAAGAATTCAGTTTCCTCAGTGTTTCCGAAATAGTAACCAATTCCACCTGTAAATACAGTTCTGTCGTCCTTAGCATAATCACCTCGAATATTCAAACCTGGTTGGCTTAACTCGGAAAAGTCACCAAAAAAATTAGCATAACTGAAGCCACCACCTAAACTGAGTTGTGCCATGGCAGCATTCGCTCCGGTGAGCATTGTAATTATAAACAAAGATTTTTTTAAGAAATTCATAATAAAAAAAATAATGGTTAATAATAGCGAAAGTTTTCGCTGTGATTTGTTATTGGAATAGCAGTGGTTTTAATTTCCACCTGGCCAAAAATGATAAATAATTTTTAATAGACTTCTTTGAGAATCATAACTTAATCTTTAAGTTTTTTTAATTTTTAAAAGGGTTAGATTAAAACATCATGTTTAGATAATTCTTCTTAGAAGTCACAAATCGCCACCTTAACCTTGAATTTATAAATGCAAATAAAGAAAAGGATGGATTAAGTAACTTTGCAATCCTTAAAAAACCATTGATTTTATGGAAACAGTTGCTCCTTATAAGCCCAAAAACAAGATAAGAATTGTTACTGCAGCCTCCTTGTTCGATGGACACGATGCAGCCATCAATGTAATGCGTAGGATTATTCAAGCTACTGGCGTAGAAGTGATTCACCTAGGACACGACAGAAGTGTGCAAGAGGTGGTAGATACAGCCATTCAAGAAGATGCCAATGCCATTGCAATGACCTCCTACCAAGGAGGGCACAATGAGTATTTCAAATACATGCATGATTTACTCAAAGAAAAGGGTGCAGATCACATCCGCATATTTGGTGGCGGTGGTGGAGTTATATTGCCTGAAGAAATAGAGGAGTTGCACAACTATGGCATCACAAGAATTTATTCGCCAGACGATGGCCGAGAATTAGGATTGCAAGGAATGATCAATGATTTAGTGCAAAGAAGTGATTTTCCCACTGGTCAGGACTTAAACGGCGAAGTCAATCATCTCAATGAAAAGAATAGCAAGTCCATTGCAACATTAATTTCTGCAGCAGAAAATTTCCCAGAAGCATCAAAACAGGCCCTTGATCAAGTGCATCAGATGGCCGATAAAATTACTACTCCAGTATTGGGAATTACAGGAACTGGAGGAGCTGGAAAATCTTCATTGGTGGATGAATTGGTAAGAAGGTTCTTGATCGACTTTGAGGATAAAACAATAGGCATCATCTCAGTTGATCCATCTAAACGTAAAACAGGAGGGGCGCTTTTGGGCGATAGAATTCGCATGAATGCCATCAAGAATGAAAGAGTTTACATGCGTTCTCTGGCAACACGCCAGAGCAATTTGGCTTTGTCAAAACATGTGAGAGAAGCCATTGCTATATTAAAAGCTGCACAATATGATATAATCATCTTAGAAACTTCCGGTATTGGTCAATCTGATACTGAGATTATAGAACATTCAGACGTGAGTCTTTATGTAATGACTCCTGAATTTGGAGCAGCAACCCAATTGGAAAAAATCGACATGTTGGATTTTGCTGATCTCGTGGCCATCAATAAATTCGACAAGCGAGGATCTTTGGATGCTTTGAGGGATGTGAAGAAGCAATATGTTAGGAATCATTTACTTTTTGAAGCAAAAGACGAAGATTTACCTGTGTTTGGAACAATCGCTTCTCAATTTAATGATCCAGGCATGAACCAACTCTACAAAAGGATCATGGACGTATTGGTGGAGAAGGCAGCTGCAACATTGAAATCAACCTTTGAGGTAACCGATGAAATGTCTGAGAAAATATTTGTGATCCCTCCTAAAAGAACACGCTATTTGGCAGAAATTTCAGAAAACAACCGTTCTTATGATCAATGGGTCGATAAGCAATCAGAGATTGCTCAAAAACTCTATGGCATCCAACACACTATTGCGACGATTTCTGCAATGGAGGTCAAAGACAAAGACTGCTTAATAAAACAACTTCAGGAGAGTTTCGAACAAATTAAACTGGAATTGGACCCCAAAAATTGGCAGATCATCGAGACATGGCCAGAGCTAAAAGAACGTTACCAAGACGATGTTTACAGCTTTAAGGTCAGAGACAAAGAGATCAAGATGGAGACAAAGACGACCTCTCTTTCCCAATCGCGCATACCAAAGGTGGCACTGCCAAAATACCAAGCATGGGGTGATGTATTAAAATGGAACCTTCAAGAAAATGTTCCTGGAACTTTTCCATACACCTCGGGTTTATTCCCATTCAAAAGAAAAGGAGAAGACCCAACGAGAATGTTTGCAGGAGAGGGTGGGCCAGAGCGCACCAACCGACGTTTCCATTACGTATCTCTTGACCTCCCAGCAAAAAGATTGTCTACCGCTTTTGATTCAGTCACCTTGTATGGACAAGACCCAGACTATCGACCTGACATTTACGGAAAGATCGGGAACGCAGGTGTTTCTATATGCTGTTTAGATGATGCTAAGAAACTATATTCTGGTTTCAACTTGGCAGACCCTATGACATCCGTGTCCATGACCATCAATGGTCCTGCACCTATGCTCTTAGGATTCTTTATGAATGCAGCCATTGATCAGCAATGTGAATTGTACATTAAATCAGCAGGAATTGAAGCTGAAATAGAGAAGAAAATTGAAGGCATCTACAAGGAAATAGGAGTTGAGCGTCCAAGATATCAGGGAGAATTGCCAAAAGGCAATGATGGCTTAGGCCTGCTGTTACTAGGGGTGACAGGAGATCAAGTGTTGGATGTTGAGGTGTATAATAAAATCAAAGCAGACACTATCAGTAAAGTTCGAGGTACAGTCCAGGCCGACATCCTGAAAGAAGATCAAGCGCAAAACACTTGTATCTTCTCTACTGAATTTGCATTGCGACTGATGGGAGATGTACAGTCCTATTTTATTGACAATAACGTAAGGAACTTTTATTCCGTTTCAATTTCTGGTTATCATATTGCCGAAGCAGGAGCCAATCCAATAACACAACTGGCATTTACACTTGCCAATGGCTTTACTTATGTGGAGTATTACCTGAGTCGGGGCATGGACATCAATAAGTTCGGACCGAACTTGTCCTTCTTTTTCTCCAATGGAATAGACCCTGAGTATGCCGTGATTGGTAGGGTAGCAAGAAGAATTTGGGCGAAGGCATTGAAAAAAAAGTATGGTGCTGATCCAAGGGCGCAGATGCTGAAATACCACATTCAAACTTCAGGAAGATCACTGCATGCCCAAGAAATTGATTTCAACGACATAAGAACAACTTTACAGGCACTCTATGCCATATATGACAATTGCAATTCCTTACACACCAATGCTTATGATGAAGCAATTACCACCCCAACAGAGGAATCAGTTCGTAGGGCAATGGCCATTCAATTAATCATCAACAGAGAACTTGGTTTGACCAAGAACGAAAACCCCTTGCAAGGTTCGTTCATCATTGAGGAATTAACGGATTTGGTTGAAGAGGCCGTATTGACTGAATTTGATCGAATCACTGAGAGAGGTGGTGTGCTTGGAGCGATGGAAACCATGTATCAACGCAGTAAAATTCAAGAGGAAAGCCTCTATTATGAAGGCTTGAAGCACAGTGGCGAATTTCCGATCATAGGGGTGAATACCTTTTTAAGTTCACAAGGATCACCCACCATGACACCTAAAGAAGTTATTCGTGCAACCAAAGAAGAGAAAGAGTATCAAATCAGCATGTTGAACAGTTTGCATGAAGGAAATGAAAGTAAATCGCAGCAGTTATTGCGTGATTTGCAAAAGACAGCCATTCAAAATCAAAACCTTTTTGAAAGTCTCATGGAGGCTGCAAAATATTGTTCTTTGGGACAAATTACAGATGCTTTATTTGAGGTGGGCGGTCAGTACAGGAGAAACATGTAAGCTCGATAACTAGTTTTTTTGGTAAACAGAGGACACGATATAGCCATCATAGTACACTGACTTCATTTTTAGTGTAAAGAATTCCTTGAATAGTGGAACATGATCTTCTATTTTATTATTCTCGATATGCGTGAATGCTTTTAAAAAGTAAAACATTATTTTCTCTAATAAGCGATGTTTTCTATGTTTTGATGGAGTGAAATCCGCATAAAGCCAAAGGCCATTTGACTTCAATTTTGAGTCAATCAAATCAAATATGTGTGCGCTTTTGTTTTTCTTAAACAAGTCCAAAAAAAAGAAGGTTACAATCACATCATATTCCTTGTCAGGAATTTTAGTATGGTCTCCATGAATAAATTGAACTCCTCTTGAAGTAGTTACAGAACTGCCTGTTTTTTTAGCCCTCAAGAGCATTTTTTCAGAGGCTTCTATATAATCAATGTGATGTTGTTTTTTTATGTCAAGCAATTGTGGCAGAACTTTTCCGCTTCCTCCTCCGATCCATAAGATAGTCGAATGAGAGGGAATTTTATTTAAAAAAACCCTCTGAGACTTGACAATATTTCCATGAAAAACCAAGAAGCTAATCATATCATAGCACCACGCTATACCATCGTATATATTTGTTTTTTTCAACTCTTATGTAGGATAAAGATGAAAGTCGCTCGAGATTTATTTTCTTTGAGCAAGAATATGGAAAAAGAAGCAAGATGTAAAAATTGTGATGCAGCCATTCAAGGCAAGTTCTGTATGAATTGCGGACAGAAAAGTCATCTTACCGCCATTACCTTTTCAGACATTGGGAAAGATTTTTAGCAGCTTTTGCCAACTATGAGGCACCTTTCCCAAAGACTTTTGGAAATTTATTTGTAAAACCTGCGAAATTAATTCGTGAATACCTCTCAGGGAAGCGAAAATCCTACTTTGCTCCTGTACGATATTTGATTATTGCATTGGCAATCAGTGTTTTTTTGTTTTAAGTATAAATTATTAGATTTTTTAGATACTTTCTAAAGTGCTTTTATTTCTTTTGCAGTCAGAATCACCTTTTATGGGTCTCAAACATTTGAAACATCAAACAGATTAACATTCAATTTAAATGATACTTGAAAAGAAAGTAGTAGTTGTAATGCCTGCATACAATGCCTCAAAAACCCTTGAAGATACGTATAAGGAGATTCCGATGGACCTAGTTGATGAAGTAGTGATAGTAGATGATTATAGCCAGGACGATACCTCAGAAAAGGCGAAAGCGATTGGTATAAAACACATTGTAAGACATGAAACAAATAAGGGCTATGGCGGAAACCAAAAAAGCTGCTACAACAAAGCCTTAGAGCTCAATGCAGATATTGTTATTATGGTGCATCCTGATTATCAATATACACCAAAGCTTATTCCATCAATGTGCTATTTAATCGCCCATGATGTTTTTCCAGTGGTTTTAGGTTCTCGAATTCTTGGGACAGGCGCCTTAAAGGGTGGAATGCCCTTATATAAGTACATCGCAAATCGCTTTTTGACATTATTTCAAAATGTAATGATTGGGGCTAAATTATCTGAATATCACACCGGCTATAGGGCTTTTTCGAAAGAGGTCTTGGAGAATATCGATTACGAATGCAACTCAGATAATTTTGTTTTCGACAATCAAATGTTATCTCAGATTTTGTACAAAGATTATTCAATTGCTGAGGTCACTTGTCCAACCAAGTATTTTGACGAGGGTTCTTCCATCAATCTTTCAAGTAGTATTACCTACGGACTTGGGGTGCTAAGGGTGTCTTTTGAGCATCGATTGCAAAAGTTTGGCTTGCTTAATTTGAAAAGATATAAATAGGTTTAAATTTCCTAAAATCATGCGTTGTACTTATTGTAAAGGAACAAAGGCGAAAAAGCAATTTTCTTTTCGAGACATCTTTGAGGACGATTATTCCTTAATGAATTGTGATTCTTGCAAAGGCTACTTTCTAGACCCTCAACCAACCGAGGAGCAACTAGGTCGAGCTTATGATGAAACTTATTACGGTACAGGTGACAAGAAATTCAATCCATTCATTGAATCCCTCATTGACCAGTTAAGATTGCGAAAGGCACATACCTTTTCAAAATTACTAGCTAATAATGCAAAGGTATTGGATGTAGGTTGCGGCAACGGCAGTTTTTTAAGTTACATTGGGAGAAAAGGACAGTATGAGTTGCATGGCATTGAACTAGAGGGTAAGTCTGCACAGAGAGCTGGCTTACTTAAGGAAATCAATCTAAAAATTGGTGCACTAAAAAAAGGAGATTATCCTGAAAAATCATTTGATATGATCAGCTTAGTGCATGTTTTTGAGCATTTACCGAATCCGGCATTACTATTAGATACTATCACTTCAATTGCTAAAGCGAATTCAATACTTTACCTAGAATTACCAAATATAGAGAGCTGGCAATCTAGATTTTTTAAGGGCAATTGGTTTCACCTGGATGCCCCAAGACATTTAGTTTTTTTCAGTAGAAATCAATTAAAATCTCTACTCGCTGAAAGAGGATGGAATTTAGAAAAAGAAAAATACAGTTCTTTTCAATTTAACCCCTATGGAGTGCAGCAAAGTTTTCTGAATTCTTTGGGCATAAAACGAGATGTTTTGTATGAAAAATTGAAAGGGAATAAAGAATATTCTAGAGACCAAAACAGCTTAAGTATGTTTTTTCAATTCCTCTTTATGGTTTTCTCGTTTCCACTTTTTTTTCTCAGTGATTTGATCGCTTCTGTCTTCAAAAGAGGGGGCACTTTAAAGCTCTATTTTAGGAAAATAGACTAACTTTATGGAAACCCCTTAAGGTAATTTGCAATGAAAATACTCTATTGTCTTTTAGTATCAATTTTAGTATCAACTTTATATGGTCAAAACACTATACCAAATCATAGTTTTGAGAACTGGACAACAACAACGTATCAAAAGCTTGACAATTATACCACGGAGCCGGCATTTGTATTATTTGTACTAGATACGTTTGTCACAAGTCGTGATACCGATAGAATAGCAGGAAATTATTCAATCAAGATGCAAACAGTCATATCTGGAACCGACACAGTCTTCGGTTTTTTTACTTCAGGCGATTTTGACACAGAGAATGGTTTCCCTTATTCCCAAAGGCCTGACTCATTGGTTGGATATTACAAATGCGATGTAAAAGCAGGAGATTCTGCTTTTGTTTTGGTAAGATTTTCAACCGGAGGTGTCATAAATAGTTTTGCAATAAAAGAATTCACTGGAACTCAATCAATTTGGACACGTTTTTCCATTCCACTTAACCTTTTAATTGCACCCGACTCTATGTTCATTGCAGGAGTCTCGAGCAATGCCGTAAATGAAATTAACATTCAAGACGGAAGTATGTTAATGTTGGATAGCTTACACTTTGTTGGTACCGGAATTACACAACAAATAGTGAACGGAGATTTTGAGAATTGGTCGGATGTGAGTTATGAGGAACCTGATGATTGGAGCACTATTAATGCAGCGACTTCTGATGGGCCAAAAGATGCAGTTGTAAAAACAACAGATAGCCATTCAGGCTCCTATGCATTGAGGTTTGAAACAATTGAATTTTTTGGCGATACAATTAATTTTATGACGAACGGCTCCTTTGGTGATACTTCAATAGTTGGTGGACATCCATTCAGTATTGTATTTGATACTTTAGTAGGATACTATAAGTATTCTCCAATCGGATTAGATACCGCAGGAATAGCACTAATATTTTCTCGAAACGGAAATTCTATTGGCAATGCTTTTACGCAATTAAGCTCGACTTCTTCATATACAAAATTTTCGGTGCCTTTTGTGTTGCCTCAAACTCCAGACAGCTTAAGAATAGACTTATACTCATCTACTTCTAATCCATCAGTTGGGAGTACCCTTTTTATTGATAATTTAAAATTAAAGTCGATTATCACAAGTATAGATCAAGATCATCCAGACATTCAAATGGTCAAACTATATCCAAATCCTGCGAATCAATTGCTAAATCTTCAATTAGTAGGAGTAAGTGAGCAGGTTGAAGTGCAGATCATTGATCAATTGGGCAGATTGTACCAAAAGCATCAATTGAATGTAGGCGATGTCAATTACTCACTTGACATTTCTCGGCTAAAGCAGGGCCAGTATTACTTGCGTATTATCGCAAACGATAAGTATGTGCATCGTACCTTCATTAAGCAATAAGCAACAATTATACGGACTACCCAATGAGAGGTAATCCGTTTGTTTATCCCTAAATGAAGGCCTATTTTTGCGCCTCAATAAAAAAATAACTAAAACCATTAAGACGCATGTCAAACGCTATATTCAATCCACCAATGGCCGTGAATGAGGTCGTAAAATCCTATGCTCCATCATCGCAAGAACGAGAAGAGTTGCAAAAAACAGTAGCAGAAATGCGTTCACATGAGGTAGATATACCAATGTTTATAGGCGGAAAAGAGGTGCGCACTGGCAACACGCAAAGTATGCACCCACCGTATGAGCACAAACATCTTTTAGGTCATTTTCACAAGGGAGAAGCTTCTCATGTTGAATTAGCTATTGAGGCTGCATTAGATGCCAAACAAGCTTGGGCAGACATGCCTTGGGAGCAACGTGCATCTATATTTTTAAAGGCAGCTGAATTAATCGCAGGCCCATATCGTCAAAAGATAAATGCCGCTACCATGTTGGCGCAATCAAAAAATGCATTTCAAGCAGAGATTGATTCTTCTTGCGAATTAATAGACTTTTTTCGATTCAATGTCGAGTACATGTGTCAGTTGTATAGCGAGCAACCAGAATCTTCAGAAGGAGTATGGAATCGGTTGGAATACAGGCCACTTGAGGGCTTTGTATTTGCATTAACACCTTTTAATTTTACAGCAATCGCAGGAAACTTACCATCAAGTCCAGCCATGATGGGAAATACTGTAGTTTGGAAACCTGCAAATACTCAAATTTATTCAGCATGGGTGATAATGGAGGTGTTGAGAGAAGCTGGATTGCCCGATGGTGTAATTAATTTGGTATACACTAGTGGTCCTGCAGCAGGTGAGGTGATATTTAATCATGCTGAATTTGCCGGCATTCACTTTACTGGTTCTACAGCCGTATTTCAAGAAATTTGGAAGTCAATCGGTAACAACATCAATAAATACAATTCATATCCCCGAATAGTAGGAGAAACAGGTGGTAAGGATTTTATAGTAGCACACAAATCAGCAAATGTAAAAGAAGTGTCAACCGCAATCACCAGAGGTGCATTTGAATTTCAAGGACAAAAATGTTCTGCTGCAAGTAGAGCATATATTCCGGAAAGTATGTGGGCAAATGTGAAAAGTTATTTGCTTGAGGATTTGAAAAGTGTAAACATGGGAAGTCCAGAGAACTTTGAAAATTTTGTCAACGCTGTTATTGATGAAAAAGCATTTGACAAGATCGCTACATATATTGACAATGCTGCCGCAACTGATAATGCTGAAATAATTGCTGGGGGGCAGTATGATAAATCGACTGGATACTTTATTGAACCCACGGTAATTTTAGCAAAGGATCCAAAATATACAACCATGTGTGAGGAGATATTTGGACCAGTCATCACCATCTATGTCTACAATGAAAATGATTTTGAAGCAACTCTAAAGCTCGTCGATGATAACAGTTATGCACTAACAGGAGCAATTTTTGCAAAAGATCGTCATGTCTTGAATCAGATGTGTAAAGCTTTAGAGAATGCTGCTGGTAATTTTTACATCAACGACAAGCCAACAGGAGCTGTTGTAGGTCAGCAGCCATTTGGCGGAGCAAGAAAATCTGGCACCAACGACAAGGCTGGAGCAAAGCAAAACCTTATGCGTTGGGTGTCTGCAAGAACCATTAAAGAGACATTCGTCCCAGCAACAGACTTTAAATATCCTTTCTTAGGCTAGTTTATATTGCGTTTAACAAAAGCCTGTTGATGAGATTCAACAGGCTTTTTTTTTTAGATCGTAATTAAGACGAATTTTGATACATGAAACTTCAGAGGTTGCTCAAAAATAAATATGCATGGTCGTTAATGGCTTTTGCTATTTGGTTGACTTTTATAGATCAAAATAATTTGATCACGCAAATTCAATATCGAATGGAGCTCGTCAAACTTGAAGATGAGCAGAGATTTTACCAACAAGAAATTAAAAAAGTTCGTGAAGACCTCAATGAATTGGAGTCCAACCCTAAAAGTCTTGAAAAATTTGCGAGAGAAAAGTACTTTATGAAAAAGGAAAACGAAGAACTTTTTGTTCTAGTGAAGGAATAGCGGTCTTTATATTGTTGGCAATAGTTTCGTTCTTACTTCACCAAAGCCAACCCTCATTCCATCTTTTTCACAATGTCCTTTCATAATGATGGTGTCGTTATCTTGAATAAATTTTCGCTCAGAACCATCTTTCAAACGAATGGGTTTAGTGCCTTTCCAACTCAATTCCAGCATTGAGCCATAAGAATTTGGCGTAGGGCCACTTATAGTGCCAGAAGCATATAAATCTCCAGCTTTTATATTGCATCCATTGACTGTATGGTGCGCCAATTGCTGACATTGATTCCAATACATGTGCTTGTAATTAGATTTGCAGATGCTGTTTTCTTCTGCACCCTCTGCCTTCAAAAGCACTTCAAGTGAAATATCAATGTTCTTATTGCCTTTATATTCAAGATAAGGAAATACTTTAGGTTCTTGTAAAGGTCCAGTTGTCCTAAATGGCTCTAACGCATCGAGGGTAACAATCCAGGCCGACATGGAAGAGGCAAAATTCTTCGCTAAGAAAGGGCCAAGAGGTACATATTCCCATTTTTGAATGTCTCTTGCAGACCAATCGTTAAACAAAACCATGCCGAAGATGTATTCATCTGCCTCTGCTGTGCTTATGCGCTCTCCTAACGGTTTACCGTCAAAAGTGATAAAGCCCATTTCCAATTCGAAGTCCATTAACTTGCTTGGCCCAAACACTGGTGATTCGTCATCTTTTGGCTTTTGCTGCCCTGTTGGACGATGGATATCTGTTCCTGAAAGAATAATCGAAGAGGCCCTTCCATGATAACCCACAGGAATGTGTTTCCAGTTGGGCAGTAAGGCATTGTTCGGGTCGCGAAACATCGTACCAACATTGGTGGCATGCTCGATGCTTGAATAAAAATCAGTGTAGTCACCAATTTTTATTGGCATTAGGTTTTTGATTTCTCCAATAGAAACCAAGACATTTCCATAAAGCCCCTCCTGATCAGTTAATTCCGTATTTCCTTCGCTAAACAAAGCAATAATTCTATTTCTGAGTGCACTTATTCCCTTTTTGCCATGTCGCATTAAAGTATTGAGTTGAGCAGATTCTAGATCTGATCGTTCTATTTTTAATCCTTCAAGTAGCCCTAAATTGTAAAGAGCAAGCAAGTCAATCGCATAATCACCTAATCTACTTGCGACCCTAGGGCTTTTGCTTTCGGATTGCACAATGCCAAAAGGAATGTTGTGGATGCTGAAATCAGTATTCTCAGGGAGCTCAAGCCAAGATTTAGTCATGTGTTTTTTAGATTTTGATTGAAAATTTGTTCAGCAGACAAAGATAACGCTTTGCTTTTCCTTTCAAAGAGATGCAACGGATATATTCTGATCTTCGTCAAGATGACAAGCAATTAGAAGCCTCAATTAGTAAAACAAAAAAGTCCACTAGATTAGAGACAATTAATTAAATTAGCGGATTGAATTTTTAAGAAACCAATATCTGTTTATGAAAAAGATATTTTACTCTCTGATATTTACCTGTACCGCAATCGCTTTCACAAACTCGCTTCATGCTCAAAGGGGAGTAAAGGATATATTTTGTGAAAATTTTGATGGAGTATGGCAAATGGATACCTCATATTTGCCTAACCCTGGACCAGTAAATCACTTTTTTAAAGACACTATTCCAACATTAGACAATTCTCCCTATTGTGCGGCTGATACTGCTAGAAATGCAGTTCGGTCTTATCTGACTTCACCTAATGTGAGTATTGCAGGTTTTATAAACGTCGGAATCATTTTTGAACACATTTGTTACCTCGATGTTTCAGACGATGGTACAGTAGAGTATTCTTTCGACGATGGAGTTACATGGTTTCGATTTAGGCCATCCTCTTACGGAGGTAACGGGGTATATGATTTCTTGCAAGGCGAATGGAAATTTAACAAACAAAGCTATGGTTCTGCATGGAGATTTAGTGATTCAACTTATATATGGACTAACGGCAATGCTCAATGGAGAAGGGAGTCCTTTGATTTAACAGACATTATCAACGAACAAGCAGTTACTCCTACTACTGTAAAGATTCGATTTGGATTAGTAGACGACCCAGCTACTCCTGGTAGATTTGGCACCCATATCTGGTACATTGAAAATTTCTGTATTCGTGGATCGGATTGCGAAATTGTGCCTCCAACAATTGACCTAGTTGAGCCGCCAATTGATTATCCCATCAGGTATGAAGGGAGAGTGTACAGCACTGGTCCTTATTATTTTGATGCACAAATTTTGGACAATTCATTAATTGACACAGCAGTTGTAGCAATGGTACATTTGCGAGATGTGACCTCTAACATTGGGTTTGATACTCTAGATATTGACACCTTTCCAATGATTCGATTGGCAGGAGGTAACTTTTCAGGAAATATTCCAAAGGTAATTCTAGGCCAAAGAACACCTTCTGTTAAAGATACAGTTTTTCCTGGTGACAGTATAGCTTGGAAAGTATTGGCATGGGATGCAAGTGATTGTCGCAATGTAAATCAAGACCCCCCTGCTGGGTATACTAAATTTTTAGTCATCAATGACTTGCCAAAAACATGTAATAGTCAGCCTGTTTTTCAGTATCCGTATGTTCAAGATTTTAATGGTCCTGAATTTGTGGAAGGCCAAAGCGGAGACCTAGACGATGGATGGAGTAACCCCACAGGAGATTTTCACGATTGGTGGGTAAATACCGGAACCACTGGAGGTACTTCACCTTCAGATACGGGAAGCACTGGTCCATCAGATGACTTTCCCGGTGGAGGAAAATATTTGTATGTGGAGTCTACGAATCCAAGACAATCCACTTTTAAAGACAGTTCTGCTTACTTATTGTCGCCTTGTTTTGATTTAACACAGGGACTGGTAACCAACGGTTTAGTGAAGTTTTATGTTAATATGAACACAAGCTCCCTTGAGGATACAATAAACGTTGATATATATGATGCAACCCCCCAACCGAACCAGCCATTTGGAGGCTTTAAAAATGATGTTATACCTCCAATAGTAGGGAAACAAGGTGATCGTTGGATTTCCTTTGAGTTTACAACCTATCCTTTTAGAAACCAGGTTACGCAATTGAGATTTAGAGGGACTCCTGGGAATGCTACTGGCTTAAGTGACATGGCCATTGATTCATTTAAAGTTACCGATGCACCACTTGTAGATTTAAGATTGAATCCTGTCGCACTTGCACCTTTCAACCCTTGCGGGGAAGAAGAGCCTGTAGTCGTCAATGTACAAAACCTAGGTGTTGCTGACGCAATAGGTGTAACATTTGGATTTGAGGTATGTAGAGTAAAACAAAATGGAGATACCCTTTGCAACATAGAATCTGGCACATACTCTTGGCCTGGGACTGTTCCAGTTGGAGAATCTGTAAATGTAACTTTTCCACCAAATGTCACTTACACTGTTCCTGAGGGAAATTATTTTATAAAAACATATTTATCTTTTCCAGGGGATGGAAGCATTTTTAACGATACTACCTTTGCTCTCTCAGAATGTATCCCTTATGTAAGTGGGCTGAAATATAGAGACAACTTCGATAAAGATACCTTATGGAAAACAGTCGGGGTTTCCGATTCAGTTTCTGCACAAAATAGCTGGGAGCTTGGAACACCAAATTTTGACAGAACCAATCATGCCCTAACGGACCCCAACGCATGGGATGTGTTATTGGATAGACAATATACCGGTTCTGGCGTGGTGAATATACTTTACACACCATTGATAGATCTCAGAGGAGCAGACAGTACGATAATGTCTTTTTTGAATAATCGAGACATGGATACTACAAAAGATGGAGTCTTCATTGAGTATTCATTTGATAAAGGAATTACATGGGATTCTCTAGGAAGAAGACATGATCCAGGAGCTATTAGATGGTACAATGCAACCTTGTCTTCCGGAGGGTTTGGAGGTACACCAGTATTTTCTGACATGACCGGTCGTTTTGCAGATACTTGGAAGCCAGGCTGGTTAGAAAGCGAGTTAGTGCTGCCAGACACTTTTGACAACCAGCAGTTTGTACTATTTAGATTCAACTTCTTTGCAGAGAATGATTTGGATGGGAATGATGGGATGAGTATTGATAACTTCCTACTTTACGATCCTGACCCTATTGACTTAGAGCCGCAATATTCATTAGGCCCAAATGATCAATGCAATTTAAAAGTGGATCAAAAAATTCAGACTATATTCAAAAATAGAGGTTTACAGACAATCAATAGCTTTGATATTGAATATAGGGTAAGAAACATAACTACAAATAGTCCTGTAGAAGTAAAGACTGAAACTATCAATAGAGTATTATTAAGGCGTGATACATTGCATGTGCTCTCTAGCCCCACATTTAATATGTTTGCTTTTGGTGATTATGAGATAAAAATTATAGCGAAAGCCACTGGTGATGGATGCCCCTTAAATGATACACTTACAAGAGTAGTCGAGAATATAGATGGATGTAGTTTTAGATTTGAAATATCTACCTCAGGAAGATTTAATCCATTAATTCCGAATGATTCAACAGTTTGGGAATTCAATTATACCTCTGGGGGCAGAAGTTACAGAGAATGGGGTGCATACAATGATCCGAAATATGGTATAAATACAACGACCGTTTTTGATACCATACGAAACCTATTTGTATGTATCAAAAGCAATTCGCAAGTAAGGTTTGACTTAGACGATAGAGATTCTTTAGTAGGCACATATTCCATGATAGCATTTGATGGTGCAAAGGATACAATAGTTTTTAAAAATGTTCGTGGAGGCCCTGAATCTCCAACACAATTCTTTAATTGGTATTGTCCACCTGATCGCTCAGCTGCTGCAATTAATCTAATTATTGATAATGGAAGAGTTCAGCTTCCAATTGCGAAGGAATTTGGTATAACTATGAAAATTCTTAACAATGGATTGGACAGCATGGATTTTGTTACCGCAGGATTGCTAATTGATGGTGTTAAAGTATACGAAGAAGTGAAAAATTTTAGCCCGCCATTGCGTTACAATAATTTCACTAAAGTTGGCTTAGGCAGGCATTTTGTAACTCCAGGAAGACACATACTGAAAGGTTATACTAAACTGCCAAATGGTCAACAAGATGAGCTGCCTGGCCCCGAGGATACCACCACTTTTGTAATTGTGACAATGGATACAGTTCAATTTGATACCAATGGTTCATATTGTGAAGATTTTGAAGGACCATTGCCATTGGATTTATTGTGGATCAGTGGGAATTCATATACTTATCGACAATCATCATTAAATAATTCTTTTCAGTTGGGGAAACCAAATACATTCAATATAAATGCCGCAAATAGTGGACAGCGTGCGTGGGTTACTAATAAAGACGGTAATTATCCAGACATAGATGAATCTTCAGTATTTTCTCCTTGGTTGAATTTACAACAGGACTCCTGTTATAAGGTTAGCTTCTATCATAATTACCACATCACAGATTCATTGAATGATGGAGGCACCATGGAAATCGGTGTTGATACGAGTAACGGACGTTTTCCAGAATTGCCCAGATGGTCTTCCTTTGGAAACTTTAATGGAGATTCAGGCAGGATTGGTCAAACAAAGTGGTTCAATACTCGGCATATTCTTTCCATGCCAGATATATTTGTCTTAGACACAGTATTTCGTAAAGATGGAACTATACGCAAAGTGGATACTGTAAATCTTGGCTCACCTGCTGGATGGACAGGCAACTCGGGTGGTTGGATTAAATCTGAGAATGTATTCCCAAGTTTCATTGATACGCTATCAGTAATTAACGATTCAAGATTCTTTAAAAATAGAAATCAAAATGTAACTTTCCGGTGGAGATTTGAATCCGATGGCTCTCAAAATAGTGATGGATGGGCGATTGATGATTTTTGTATTGAGCGTATTGACAGAGCACAATGTTTCTCTGTAGGCTTGAGTGAAATGAACATCGACAGAGATAGAGTCTATTTGGGACAAAATATACCTAACCCATCAACTTCACAAACAACCATTCCGTTCTATCTGCCTCAAGCAGGAAATGTGAATTTTGTGATTAGCAATATGCTAGGTCAAGCGGTATACAATGAGAGCCAAACACGGCCTTCTGGAGACGGTATTTTAGAACTTGATGTGAGTGAACTGTCTGGGGGGATATATTACTACACCATGTGGTACAACAATAAACAGTACAGTCGTAAAATGATTGTAACGAAATAATAAAAGCCTCGAATTTTATTCGAGGCTTTTATTTACAATTCAAATTCTGGCTCAGGAGCTCTTTTGTAAGCTTTCTTCTTGGGCTTTATCGAATCCACAAATAAAATGTTTACCAATTCCTCATCATTTGTGACAAGGGTTTTAGAGATTCCATTCACAATAGTTACAGGTTCATCGTATTTGTAAGATCTTCTGAAAGGCTCATAAGTGCCATCTACAAAACTCATCTGCAAAGTCTTTGTGTCAATATAACCGTCTTTAACCTTAGCGCGGCCTACAAAACAGTCAGCAAAACTGCCTTTGCGTATTGTAATGATTACGTTTTCATGCAAGCCATCGCTTATTTCATTTGCGCCTCGAACTTCGAAAACTTTCACATATTTTTGATAACAAGTAGAATTGTCTTGAGCAAGCATTATATTACTACCGACATAGAGACAAGCAGTTAGAATTAGTTTTTTCATTGTCTTTAATTTATTGTCGTAAAAATAATGCTTGCACAGAGATATGCAAGCAGTTTGAATTATTTAATGTAAGAGAAATGAATACCAGTACCATCAAAGAAAACCTAGAAGAAGCAGCAAAAGTTTTGAAGGAGTTTATCAGTGAAGAAGTGCAGATGAATAATATTGCTAAAGCAGGAGAGCTTATGGTAAATTGCTTAAAGCAAGGAAATAAAATTATTTCCTGTGGCAATGGTGGCTCCATGTGTGATGCAATGCATTTTGCAGAGGAGCTAAGTGGACGCTATAGAGATGACCGAAAAGCACTTGCAGCCATTTCAATTTCTGACCCTTCTCACATCAGTTGTGTTGGAAACGATTATGGCTTTGAGCATGTATTTTCAAGATACATTGAAGCAATTGGAAGTAAAGGAGACGTCTTATTGGCCATCAGTACTTCAGGCAACTCTCCAAATGTGCTCAATGCCATAAATGCTGCAAAAAATAATGAGATGATGGTTGTTGGACTTACAGGGAAGTCTGGCGGAGAAATGGGAATTAATTGTGACATCGAGATAAGAGTGCCCAATTCAAAATACGCCGATCGTGCTCAAGAATTACACATTAAAATCATACACAATCTGATTAATTTAATCGAAGATCAACTTTAATTAAGCTTAGCGAACAGTTCCTCCAGGATGCACAAAATTTAATTGATACCTATATAACGTCCTTACTGGCCTTCCTTCAATTTTTCCTGGTGTCCATTCAATCATACGCATCAACCTCTTCGTTTCATCATCACAGCCCCCTGCTAAAGATTCGACTATTCTAAAATTGGATAATTTTCCATAAGGTTCTATAATGAACTCAACAGTTACCCTTCCAGATATGCCCTGATTGTAAGCAATGGTAGGATATTTTATATGCTTCCTTATAAATGCATTTATAGATGTCTCCTCATTGATGAATGGCTGCTGATCCACTTGGTTGATGGTGTAATACTTGCCAGAGTTGGTACTGTCGCTGAGTGTCAACGGTGAGTGACCATAACCTCTTTTTTTCACGAGTTTCTTGTATTTTTTTGCATTAAAAGCAATTTTTAATTTTTCATATCCTAAGCCTGAAACATTTCTATTTTGGTCCTTTTCCCATAGAATGTGATCAAAAATTCTAGAAGCTTCTTTTTTGAACAATGGGTCTCCTTGATCTTCTATGTGCTTGAATTGCACATTTCCTTTATGATCAATAATGAAGGTAATGAATGCTTCACCATCGATCCCTGCCTCTAATAATTTTTCAGGATAGACAGTCTCTTGTTTTACCAAAACCTCCAATTCTTCAAGGCCCCCATAAGGTTTGGAGGGATAATATATGGTGCTAAACAAATGCATTTGTTGTGCCATAAGTGGAGGAGTCAGCATCCATAAAAAATTCAATATCAGCAGTGAAGCCTTTTCTTGGAACTTCATTTTATCTTATCTTTCCACTAAGTTATTGAAATTCATCGAAAGAAATGTTGGTAAAAACATACGGTAGTGCACTTGTTGGTGTGAATGCCTTGACAATAACCATAGAGGTAAATGTAAGTCAAGGTATCAATTTTCATCTTGTCGGCTTGCCTGACAATGCAGTAAAAGAAAGTCAACAAAGGGTTGATTCAGCGCTGAGGCAATTTGGTTATAAGATCCCAGGCAAAAAGGTTGTCATCAATATGGCACCTGCTGATATCCGAAAAGAGGGTTCAGCTTATGATTTAACGATTGCTATAGGCATTCTTGCTGCATCATCGCAAATTAAGGCTGCTGAAATTGATCGTTTTTTAATCATGGGAGAATTAAGTTTAGATGGAAGTTTGCAACCCATTAAGGGGGCATTGCCTATAGCCATTCAAGCCCGAAAAGAAGGATTTAAAGGCTTCTTTTTACCCATGCAAAATGCTGCTGAGGCAGCCATTGTTAATGATTTAGAAGTGTATGGTGTAAGAAACATCAAGGAACTTATTGATCATGTTGAAGGCAAAAAAAATATTCCACAGCTTAGAATAGATACACGTAAAAATTTTTCTCAAGATTTAGGGAATGATCAAATTGACTTTGAAGATGTAAAAGGTCAAGAAAACATAAAGAGAGCGCTTGAAATTGCTGCTGCGGGTGGGCACAATGTAATTTTGATTGGTCCACCTGGAGCAGGAAAAACGATGCTGGCCAAAAGATTACCCACCATACTTCCACCCTTAAGTCTCTATGAAGCATTGGAAACCACCAAAATTCATTCAGTAGCTGGCAAAATGAGCTCGGATACTTCATTGATTGCACAACGGCCTTTTCGTTCTCCACACCATACTATTTCTGATGTAGCTTTGGTAGGAGGTGGTGGCTATCCTCAGCCTGGAGAAATCTCTTTAGCACATCATGGGGTGCTTTTTCTTGATGAACTTCCCGAATTTAAGCGAACTGTTTTGGAGGTAATGCGTCAGCCCATGGAGGAAAGAAAAGTGACCATCTCACGTGCAAAGTTTACGGTAGATTATCCTGCCTCATTCATGTTAGTGGCTTCAATGAATCCCTGTCCTTGTGGATATTACAATCATCCTGAAAAAGAATGCATGTGCGCACCTGGCATTGTTCATCGGTATCTAAATAAGATTTCTGGTCCATTGTTGGATCGCATTGATCTTCATGTCGAAGTTACTCCAGTAGATTTTGAGAAACTTTCCGAAAAACGCCTGGCGGAGAGTAGTTCAAGTATCCGGAAAAGAGTAGAACAAGCAAGAGCGATTCAAGATAAACGATTCACCAAGACCGAAGAGGTCATTACGAATGCTTCTATGAGTGCGAAGCAGTTAAGGGAGATTTGTCGAATTGACGAAAAGGGCCAGATGATCTTGAAAAACGCGATGGAAAAATTAGGCCTTTCAGCAAGGGCATATGACAGGATATTGAAAGTTGCGAGAACCATTGCCGATTTAGATGATGCTGAAAATATAGAGGCACAGCATTTGGCTGAAGCCATACAATTTAGGAGTCTTGATAGAGAGGGTTGGGCAGGTTAAAACACATTGAGAGCAATTGCTTAATTTTATCCCTGCTTTACTAAACAGATGAAACCATTGAATTATTTCTTAAGTCTAATTGCAATAAGCGTACTTTTTATTGGCTGTGAAAAAGAAGAAACCTTATCGGTGAATAAGCAAGCCTTGCCTTTGCAAGAGGGATTTGAGGGAAGAACTAATCGGCCTGCATCAATGTTTGCAAACATTAATGGAGAAGCTTTTGATGCTTTGGCCATTAGAGGGACGATTGAGGATAACTTCTTATTTGGCAAGTCCGTGACCATTGAGGCCTATACAAATCAAGGCAAGCTGATTTTGTCGACTGAAAACAATACACCTGCTTCCTACTTTGTCAGATCAAATGCCTTATTTAACTCAATAGATTATTTACCAGATTCTACCTTTACCGATTATCGCACCTTTTATTCTGGCAATGCTTCCAACGGAAGAATCACTATCAGTGGATTGTCAAGCGCATCGAGAATTTCTGGAACCTTTTCAGGCACTTTGAGCGATGTGACAGGACAAAAAGTGGTGAATGTATTTTCAGGAGAATTTGCAGATGTTATGTTAGAGCCACCAACCACTGGAACAATGGATTGGATGTACAACACTGCAAACTACAGTGCGACAGAATGCTTTTTTACACAGACCATTCAGGGCAATCAGCAAATTGATGTAATTACAGCTAGTTCAGACGACAGTACTTATCAGGTAAGGATGACCTTCCCAGATTTGGTAAAGAAAGGGGAGAAGGGCCTAGATACCTCTAATATTACCATTACTGTCAGAGATATACGCAACAATGAATTTTTTGAATCTACGCAGGGAAGTATAAAAATTAACAGTGTTAGCAGGTTGTTGAAAGAGGTAAGAGGTAAATTTGATTTTACAGCCAACAGTTTAAGCACCTCAAAAATTATCCGACTAGAAAGCGGTCATTTCAGAGCTGTTGCCCCATAAATAAAAAACTGCAGTAGACTGCAGTTCTTAAATGTCGGGATGAGTGGATTCGAACCACCGCTCTCGCGCCCCCCAGACGCGCACTTTAACCGGACTAAGCTACATCCCGAAGCGTACAAATTTAGCTTTCTAAACTTTCTAAAAAACGTTTAGCACCTCTTTTTTTGATTTTTAATTCCATGTTCATAGCCTCGGCTCTGCTAGAGAACTTAGTTTGAAAAATCAATTTCCACGGAATACCATTGCGTGTACTTTTAACCATCTGTTGATTGTGCCGATGAAGGCGCTCATTAATATTGTTGGTTTGACCAACATAGTATTTATTTAAAATATCGCTGTGTAGTATGTAGGTGAAAAAAGGCATGATTGAAGTCGGGATGATCACGCTTGGAGCGTGACGCTCTCGCGCCCCTTGAAAATGACGCTTTAGCGTCACCAGATGCTACATCCCGAAGCGTACAAATTTAGCTTTCTAAACTTTCTAAAAAACGTTTAGCACCTCTTTTTTTGATTTTTAATTCCATGTTCATAGCCTCGGCTCTGCTAGAGAACTTAGTTTGAAAAATCA